>Ga0224723_1000015_pt1 | contig 107677 bp, 121 predicted proteins | sample Balambano_FR2_Me_FD_161647 | JGI IMG/M metagenome (GOLD analysis project Ga0224723, IMG submission 161647) | Freshwater sediment microbial communities from Lake Towuti, South Sulawesi, Indonesia - Balambano_FR2_MetaG | ecosystem: Environmental > Aquatic > Freshwater > Lake > Sediment | place... | reverse complement strand
GTCCTAGATTATCTATTTGCCTTCATAATTTCTATTTTTTTCTTTATTTTTGGATTACTTTCCTTTTTGGTCCCCTTAACATCGAAAATTGTTGTATCAAAACATGGTATTGAATATCGTACATTTACAGCAATCATAGAAGCAAAATGGGATAAATTATCCATAGGAACAATTCAATATCCAACTGGCTACTCAAAAACTTTTATCTGCCAAAACCCTGCTGTCACCTTAAGAAGTTGGGTAAAGTATTTACCATGGGATGTAGAAAAAGGAATCAAAGAGATAGGTATTCCTTTCTCTCAGTTTGGGGGATTTAAGCCTAATGATTTAATTGAAGCTATCAATCAATATATTTCGAATTTACAAATAAAAAATTAAGTTAATCATGCAAACCACATTTCATCCACTCAAAGAAATTCCTCTTGACCTTCTTCCTCGCATTGCAGAGATTCAACTCCATGATGCAGGTTTATTATCAAAACTTGGTTATCCGTTTGTATTGAAATATTTTGAAAATGCAATCAAAGATGAAAAAGCCTTTGGTTTTTATGCTCAAGATGACATAACAAAAGATATTATGGGCTTTAGTCTTGCTTCACCTGAGCCTTCATCCTTAACTTCAAAACTTACCGAAGATAAAGTTTGGTTTATCAAAAATATTCTCAAAGTTTTTTTCACCAAACCGTCTGTATTTTTTCAAATGCTAATTTCAAGTGTTACCATTCAAAGCCAAATGGATGAGCCGAATACAATCGAATGTGTTTACTTTACAGTTGATCCAAAATATCGCGGGCAAAAACTTGGGCGAACTTTACAAAAAGCATTAATGGATGAAGGCAAGAAACGCGGTTACAAAAAAATTTTTGCCAGTGTTGAAACAAAAAATATCGCCAGCCTTAAAGCCACACAAGCAAATGGGTTTACAATTGTCAAAACTTTTCGAGAAGGCAGGTATCATCGTCATCGCCTTGAAAGTGAGTTATAAAAATGATTACACATCGTGAGCGCATACAAGCATGTCTCAGCAATGAAACGCCAGACCGAACACCAATTGCTTTGTGGCGGCATTTTCCCAACGAAGACCAACATCCCGAATTGCTAGCAAAGGCAACGCTTGATTTTCAACAAACGTATGATTTTGATATTGTCAAAGTTACGCCTGCTTCTTCGTTCATGGTCAAAGATTGGGGCGTGGAGGATGAATGGCAAAACAATCCCGAAGGTTCGCGTGCATATACAAAACATGTGATTCAAACTCCGCACGATTGGGAGACTCTCAAACCACTTGACCCACTTACCGCACCGCATCTTTCTGGACAGTTAGCCTGTTTGCGCCTCATCAAGCAGAATCTTGCACCTGAGACTCCTTTAATTCAAACTATTTTCAATCCATTATCACAAGCCAAAAATTTAGCAGGCAATGACTTGCTCCTTGACCACATTCGCAAATATCCCGAAGCAGTGATAAAAGGTTTAGAAACCATTACCAAAACAACTATCAAATTTATTGAAGCAGTCAATGATATTGGTGTGGATGGAATCTTTTACGCGGTTCAACATGCACAAGCAAGCGTAATTAGTTTAGATGAGTATAAAAATATTGCTTTGCCATTTGACCAACAAACCATAAAACCAGCAGAAAATTTATGGTGCAACATGCTTCACTTGCATGGCAAGGATATTTATTTTTCATTATTGCGTTTGATGAATTTTCAAATTGTCAATTGGCATGATAGAGAAACCTATCCATCATTAATCGAAGCGCAAAGTTTTTTTCGGGGCGTGGTTTGCGGAGGCATCAGACAAGATACGCTTCAATTGGGCACCCAAGATGAAGTCATAAAAGAAGCGGAAGATGCCATCGCTCAAACTGGAGATAAACGCTTTATCTTAAGTACAGGGTGTGTCGTGCCGTATGTCACATCACATGAAAATATTTTGGCAGCGCGGAAAAGTGTGGAATGAGTTTGAGGGTGATTGCAGGTTCGGCAAAAGGTAGAAAATTAAAATCGGTACCAGGCGATATGACGCGCCCTGTGATGGATAGAGTCAAAGAAGCCTTGTTTAATATTTTAGCAAGTGATGTGGTTGACTCGAATTGGTGGGATTTGTTTGCAGGCACGGGCGCCATTGGAATTGAAGCATTGAGCAGAGGTGCGAAGTTTGTGCGTTTTACAGATATGAATCGTTTGCCCATTGAAACAATCAAAGAAAATGTTTCGCATTGTAAATTTGACTCGCACAGTGAAATCAAACGTGGCGATGCGTTTAATATGTTATCTAGTTTTGCAGACAATCACTTTGAATATATTTACGTTGCCCCACCACAATATAAAGAGATGTGGCTGAATGCTTTGAAATTAATTGATGAAAATATAAATTGGTTAACGGATGATGGCAGTGTGATTGTACAAATTGACCCAAGTGAGTATCAAGAAGTGCGGTTTCAAAATTTAGTTGAAGGCGAGCAGAGAAAGTATGGCAGCACGTTATTAATTTTTTATGATAGAAAATAATTTATAGAGACACGGTGATACATATCTCTTATTTAATTAACGGGGATTTAAACTGTCCATGTTTCTAAATCTGCTTTGTGGCAAGCCAATAGTAAATCATTGTCAAATGCGGCGAATGTAATTTTTACATCTAATGTTTCTTGCCAGAGCAAGGCAGAGGCTAGGTGCAGAGAATCATATCCGCGCAAACTATATTTCCAAGCGATGTCTGTGGCTTTTTCAATCACTGCAGCAGTGACACGCAAACGTGTAAACGATTGCCAATCTTCAAGAAAATCTTTTAACGCATCAGAAGCCTTATTCGCAGAAATTAGTTTCATGCGTACTGCCTTTTGAAAGGAAGCAGACATTTCTACTTGCGTAAGCGATAAACTTCCATAAAGATTGTCTTTCAAAAACAAATCGTTCACTTCATCAGAGCCATCTTCATCTAAGTATCTTTTCAGCAATGCACTGGTATCAAAATAAATAATCATCGTCTATCTTCAATGATTAATTGCGAGAATGATTTTTTGGTGCGCTTAATTTTTTTTGCTTTATAGGGTTTTAGCTTTTTTCCGTTCCAATCTGCCAAGCCAGCATCTACCATAAGCCAAATACGTTCTTCAAGCGATTGGCGGGGTGGGATCAATTGCGCCACAATCATGCCACGCTCGGTGACGATGATGCTTTGTCCTTTCTTAACAGTACGGATATAGTGGCTTAATTTATTTTTCAATTCGCGTGTGCCTACTCGAACTTGATTCATACTTGCTCCTTTGTGTGGCTACATTATAGTATAGGTGGCTACATAGGGCAACATCGAAGTTAAGGGGATACAGGCCTTTTCTTAAGGTCAAAAAATAAAGAAACCACCAAGAACGCAAAGAAAAAACTTTGCAACCTTAGCGTGCTTGGCGGTTAAATAATAAATTTTATTCTTCGGTAATCGTTATCGTTTCAATTGCATCACCAGGTTCGGTGGAATTTGCATTTGGGTCACGGCGGGTTAAAGCATTGACCACATCCATACCTTCAATCACTTCACCAAAAATGGTATGCAATCCATTCAAATGTGGAGTTGGGGCAAAGGTAATAAAAAATTGGCTTCCATTTGTGTTGGGTCCAGAGTTTGCCATGGCTAGCAAACCTGCTCTATCAAAAACTAAATCATCACTAAATTCATCTTCAAATGAATAGCCTGGTCCACCTACGCCTGTGCCAGTGGGGTCACCACCTTGTGCCATGAATCCGTCAATCACGCGATGGAAAGTTGTGCCATCATAAAAACCTTCGCGGGCTAAAAATACAAAGTTATTGACTGTGATTGGGGCTTTATCAGCAAATAACTCAATCACAAACTCGCCACCGTTTTCCATTTCAACAGTTGCCGTATATCTTTTGGTAATGTCAATTGAAATAGCAGGTGGAGCATCATATTGCTTGGGTTCACCTGAATTGGATGGAATCAATCTCCATGCAAAAAAACCAATCACGAGCAGAACAACTGCACCTGCTACATATTGAATGGTCTGCTCAGCAGGGTTTCTCTTTTTTTCTGTTTGACTTGCTGGTTTGACTAACTTCTTCTTTGCCATCTTGAAATTTCTCCTTGTGATATTTGTATCTATTATAATGGTTTAGCATGAACACAATGAAGTACGAAATGTTGACCGAATTAAACAGTCGCCTCGAAGCCGAACTGCTTGAAAGTTATCTGGAAGCGCATGGTGTAGATGTCGAATTGTTTCAAGAGTCGGTTGGTCAAAATGCGTTTCCAGTTACAAACGAAATATTAGGTCGCGTGCAAGTGTTTGTGCCGAAAGAAAAATTGAAAGATGCAAAGAAATTATTAGAAAATTTTATTTCTCAGGAGTGAAAATGGATTTTGAATTAAGTGCAGAACAAAAAGCGTGGCAAAAAATTGTGCATGATTTTGCAGAAAAAGAATTAAAACCCAAAGCGCGTGAAGTGGATGAAAAAGAAGAATTCAATTGGGAAGCCGCTCGCAAAGGCGGACCGATTGGTTTGCTTGGCATGAGCATTCCTGAAGAATTCGGTGGCTCGAATGTAGATATGATTTCAAATGCGATTGCGTTTGAAGAATTAGGTTGGGGATGCGGCTCAACCGCGTTGGCATTTACGGCTCATAACGGACTTGGAACTGCTCCAATCGCCTTATACGGGAGCAATGGCTTGAAGCAAAAATGGCTTCCGCTTGTTTCATCTGGAAAAAATAAACTCGGCGCATTGGCACTGACTGAACCCGGTGCTGGTTCTGATATTCAAGGTGGCGTGATTACCAAAGCAGAAAAAGTTGGTAATGAATGGATTATCAACGGTGCAAAGATGTGGTGTACCAATGCTGGGATTGCAGAATATATTATTGTTTTAGTACGAACAGATGCAAATAAAAATTCAAAATCATTAAGTATGATTTTAATTCCAACAGATGCAAAAGGCGTGAAGATTGGACCCGCTGAAAAAAAGATGGGGTTACGTGGCTCGCCTGCCCATGGAGTCACATTTGATAATGTACATGTTCCATTAGACAATTTAGTTGGTGATGTAGGCAAAGGTTTGCAACAAACATTATCAACATTAGATGCGGGCAGAATATCCATTGGTGCCATTTCTATTGGGTTAGCACGCGCGGGCATGGAAGCCGCAGTTAATTATGCAAGAGAGCGAAAAGCGTTTGGGCAATCTATTTCGGAATTTCAGGCAACACAATTTAAGTTAGCCAACATGGAAATGGAAATTGAACTTGCTCGCACATATATTTACAAAGCGGCTTGGTTAAAAGATGTAGGTCGCCCGTATAATAAAGAAGCCGCGATTGCAAAATTATTTGCGACCGAAATGGCAGAACGAGTCATTTATGATTCGATTCAGATTCATGGTGGCAATGGATACAGTCGGGATTATGAAGTGGAGAGAATGTATAGGGATGCACGATTGATGACGATTGGTGAAGGCACAAGTGAAATTCAGCGTTTGGTTATATCAAGGCATGTGTTGGCGAGGGAATAGCATCCTGTCATTCTGAGCCGCGCTCTTGCTCGCTTGCCCTGATGCTTTACAGGGTTGCGGCGAAGAATCTCTGAGATTATCGTAGAGACCCTTCGTTTCACTCAGGGTGACATACTTTTCAGGAGTATTATGTTTGAATCATCTCAATTAATTATATTTATCAGTGCATCAGTGGCTTTGTTATTACTGCCAGGTCCAGCGGTTTTGTATATTACGGCTCGTAGTGCCAGTCAGGGACGAGTGGCAGGCTTTGTCTCTGTGTTGGCGATTGAAGCGGCGAATTTAGTGCAAGCAATTGCGGCGGGATTAGGCTTATCCGCGATTCTTTTATCATCTGCTTTGGCATTTGATGTTGTCAAATATCTTGGTGCGGCGTATTTGATTTATGTGGGGATTAGAAAACTGTTGACGAAGGAAGAATCAAGTACAGGTCAAGAAGTGAAGCGTGAGAGTTTGAGTCAAATCTTTTGGCAGGGATTCGTCATCAATATTTTGAATCCAAAAACAGCCTTATTCTTTTTTGCATTCTTGCCGCAATTTGTAAATCCTGAAAAAGGGAATGCCACTTTGCAAACTTTATTGCTTGGGGTTTTATTTGTTGCCTTAGCATTTATCACAGATAATATTTATGCATTTCTAGCAAGTTCGTTGGCTGAAAAATTAAATACCAATGCAAATTTTCAAAAAGGACAAAAATATTTTGCTGGTTTGGTTTATATTGGGCTTGGTGTGACGACAGCGTTGACGGGTTCAAGAAAATAATTACACAGTAATCAAATCTTTAATATCATCAAAGGTGGAAGGACCAATTCCTGAAACATTCATAATATCTTCAATCGTCGTGAAAGGACCATTTGCTTCACGATAATCAATGATGCGTTGAGCAATGGTCCGACCAATGCCCGGCAGAGAATCTAATTCTTCCAATGTGGCAGTATTGATATTGACTAAATCTGTATCTGTGTTTTCATCTTCTGAATTTGACTCTTGATTATCATTCGGTAAATCAGGTTCATTGTTTTCATCGGATGTTTCCACAGGCTCTTGACCAGATTTATACGGAATGTTTAATTGCTGACCATCTTCTAACAACGCCGCCAAATTAATAGATTCAACATTTGCAGAAGTTAATAAACCACCCGCCACATCAATCGCATCTTGCACACGCGCACCTTCGGCAAATTCATATAAACCCGGGCGCGGCACAGCCCCAATCACATGCACAGCAATCGGAGATTTTGTTGGCGCAGGTTGCAACACAATGGCTTCACCTGCAGGCGCGCGCGATACAAAAAAAAGCAACCCCGCCAATGCAAAGCCAGCCATTACGCCAAGCAGAACATATAAAATATTTTTCATACAAAAGTATTTTACTCTAACTTCATAATCAACAAATCTTCGCCGCTTTGCATAACAACATCGGCGACCTTAAATAATTTTTTCAAACGTCGAAAATATTTTGGCATTTCATCTTCATCAATTGAACGAAATCCAAATCTTTCATAAAATGAACCGTTATGTTCCATGCACATTAAATATAAAGGTCGTGTTGGCGTTTTCAACAATTCAGTCACAATCGCACTCGCCAATCCTTGCCTTTCATATTCAGGCAATGTCCCAATCGAAGCCAATTCTAAGATGTCTCCAATGTGAGGCTTGAATTGCCCGCATGAGATGACTCTGCCCTCATCATTCACTGCCACGACAAACCGCTTCCAATCTAGACCTGATGGGTTGATTCCTACTTCGTGAATCAGATTCTTAATTTGAGCAAATTCTGATTCTTGCGCCGCGCGAATTTTATAATTATCTTTCATGTTCAAATTCTAAACGCAACAGTGATTATTGAAAAGTAAAATCTGCTTGCTTTCATTATCCAAACATGATATGTCTCATTGCGGCTACATGAGAAAGTTATTGCTCACCTAATGGAAGTTTGTATAATTTATTATCCGCCATTTCGCATCGTGTCCCCTTGTGAGATGACGATTCTTTGTGAGTCTGCATAGTAATACTTGGTCACAACTCCGATTAAGACGCTTTGATTTTTTCTAGAATATCGTGTACAGAATATATCTCAATATTTTGATATTTTTTCAAACGCAAAAGATGACTATCTCCCGAAACAATAGCACTGGCTTGGGCGGTTTTCGCACACGCTAGCACTTTGTCATCGTCAGGGTCATCTACAATCACAGACTCAATCTTTTTGGGTTTTATTGTTTTTGCAAGCGAGGCATACCCAAACACTAATTCAGCCACAGTGGTGTTTGTTTTTTTGTAAGCGAATGGCAAATTTCTTTCTGCTGAGCACATTTGTCAGTTCATTCAATAAGTCTGAGCTGGTAAACAAGGTCAATGTACCAGAACGCGCCAAGTCTAATATCAGACGAGGCGCGCCTTTCCAAAACAAAGCGGAAATAATAATATTTGTATCTAAAACAATTTTCATGCCGTAAGCGAATTGCGAGTTAATTGAATTTCTTCGGCGATTTCTTCATCGCTCAAAATAGGTAAATCTAATTCAGATAATCTATCCGCCGCCGCAAACAAAGCATCTACTCGACGACGACGAAGTTCTTCGCGCAGTAAACGCTCAATGGCATTTGAATTGAGCAAGTTTGCCGCTTGCGCCTCTTCTAACAATTCCTCTGGCAAAAGTAGTTTGACATCTAACGTAACCATATTTGCACCTGCTTTCTTGACTTAATAATACACGATTTTTTATTTTACAGTATATGCCCAACACTTCACACTACACCTGCGGCAACTAAAATAATAAATGTGCCAATGAACCAATGAATCAAAAATGGATACACAAATGATTTCGTTCTCCATGCCACCCAACCGAAAGCAAAGCCTCCAAAAATAGTAGATAGTGTTTCAATTTCAGGCTTGGAAATATGTGCAATCGCAAATGGAACTGCTTGCAACCAAAGTGCTTCATGTCCAAACTTGCGCGCATAAGCAAATAATATCCAGCCGCGAAAGAAAAATTCCCAACCGATTAAGTCTAAAAAAGTTGTCCATGGCAAGCCATCTAAAAATCTTTCATAATACTTTTTCATGGACTCATCCCCACTACCGAGGAAGTAAATAATGGGAGCCATGAGCAGACACCCTAAAATCGTATAAGTTAATCCCAATTTCCAATCACCAAACGAAAAACCATATTCCTTTGGATTCTCACGAAAAAAAATCAAAATAATAATTAAAGGAATAATCAAATACAAAATTACTCTATCCCAATATTTTTCTTCAAAAAAACGGTGGTAGTAATCTATCATTAATAACAAAGTTGAGACGATAGTTACTGTGACAATTTTCCAGTCAAAATTTAGTTTTTCACCAGTCAAGTATTTCATTCTATGTCCTTTATGTGTCACCCTGAGTGTAGCAAAGGGTCTCTGGGATTATCTCAGAGATTCTTCGCCGCAAGAACAAGAACGCGGCTCAGAATGACATAATTAATTTAATATGGAAAACCTGCTGTATTTCCTGTGGGACCAAATAAAACCGCAATCTTTTCTGCATCACGATTTAATTCTAAACCCCAGTTCAGTAAAAGTAGAAAAATCAATAAAATAGAAAATACTACTTGCCATTTTGAGAAATTCAAATGCTTTTCACGAATTAATACCCAGCCATAAGATGCGAGAATTGCAAAATAAGGAATTAAAGCCAAATGAAATCTATCTTCTGACAGAATGAAAATGTGGGGAAGTAAGTAACAAGTAATGAGTAATAAGAGCAAAGCAGTTTGGTGATTTTTCTTCAAAGATAAAACGCCGAAAACGGAGAGAATGCTCAAAATCACAAATGGGAAAAGCAAAATAAAGGCAATTGTAATTAAAATCGGTTGCGGAATATATCCCAATAAATTGTTAGAATAAAAATACATCAACACTCGTTTTTCAAGTCCAAAGAAAAATCCCAAACGGTTAATTGCTAGTGGAATAAACCTTTCAGGCTGATGTTTGATAATTTCGATAGCATTTCGCGTGCCAACTTCATCTCTTTCAGCATCATCCATAATCGTCAATAAATCTAGTGATGGACCAAACACAAAAGAACCATTTCCAAGCGGATGATAACCAAGATACAAGTTGTATCCCATAGAAGTTTCAATGCCCGTTAATTTTCCATGCAAAAGAGAATTACGGATAACCCATGGAGTGATAACAAGAACAAAAGACAATAAAGCAAATGAAGCCTGTTTTCGATGTGTATAAATCAAATAAAGAATTGCTACTCCAACAAATGGCAAAATGACAGAGCGAGTTAATGCAGTTAATCCGAGAAAAATACCAGCAAATAAAAAGTTGAAGGTGGAAGGTTGATTAATTGATTTTAGAAGAAAATAAAAAGAACAAAGAAGTAATATAAAAAATGGATTTTCTGTTCCTAAACCTAATGGATACACCAGAAGTATTGGATAACAAGCCACAATCCAAGCAGAAAGCCTAGCCACTCTTTCTTCTTTCTTCTTTCCTTCATCATTTGAAAGAGGAAAGAAGAAAGACAATTCTTTTGCCACTAAGTAAGTTAGTGGTGCAAGCGTCGCTCCAAGAAAAATGGCTTGAGCCAATCTCGCATAAAAGAATCTTGAAAAGTCTTGACCAAAAATAAAATATACAATTGCTAAAAATGTTGGGTATAACGGCGCGCGGAAAGATGTATATAGACCGTATGCAGGGTCATAATTTTTGGCAGTGGATAAATCAAAATCCACATATTGTTTGAGCATGTTTAAATCTTCTTCGGCATACCAACGAAATCCATTGCCTGAGGCAATGCTTCGCGCCAGCATGTCGTATTGAAACATATCGTCGAGTCCAATGCCTAAATTTGTAGTTAGGAAAACTGGAATGAGTCTAAATATTAAGGCGATGATGTAAATGCGGATGGGGAAAGAGAGTTTCATTTTGTCATTATACACAAAACGTCCCGCAGGTTTGATTGATTGTCAAATCCTTAATAAACCTGCGGGACGGTATTTTTATTTATTCAAATTTTCAATTCTTCTTGCCAAGTAGGGTGAAAAATAATTTTTGTACTTCACCCATAATGCTGGAATCTTCCAATCATTGCCTGTCACTTTTTTTCTACAACTGGTTGAACCACACAAACAATCAAATTCGTCATACGGTTCGCCGTCAGACATGGCGTAATCAAAACAACATTCTTCACCTGCTTCAATATCTTGCATGGCAACCAAACCGATTTGACCAGAAAAACCCAAATTCGGTTGGCATGAATGATTGAAACAATCAGTTGGCTCTTTTTCTTCGGCGGTTAGCAAATATAAATCTTCATCAATTTGAATCGCACGTTGGGTGAAACGTGGCATCGTTGAATCTAAATCTTTTTTGTGCAAAATTGTCCCACCCCACAAAGAAATCAATTCACCTTTTGAAATATATTTTTTTGCAAAGACGCTACAACCTCCGCGCTGATTTTCTCTCGCTTCACATTTTGGATTTAGATAAGAATGATTCATTACGCCTCGTTACTTGCGGATAATTGGTTTTTGCTTCGGATAATTTTTTTTGATTAAGTACTGTGACATTTATGTCGTAAGCAAAACGCAAGATAAATACCACAAGGGTACGATGTCTTGCGGTACGTTACTTTTGCTGACGATAAGTCAAATGATTGGGTTCAGTAAACAGATATAAGTCAAGAAAGAAGCAAAAAAAACGTCCCGCAGGTTGTATTGGTCAATCATCTTGATTAAACAAAACCTGCGGGACGGTGGAATATCTATTTTGTTTCACCTTCAGTATCAGATGAACCTGCTGAAATTCTTTGTGCGAGAAAAATCGGAATGAAGGTAATCAGAATTACAAAGGTTGCAACAACATTGGTAACGGGTCTATCACGTGGGCGGGAGAGTTGACTGAAAATCCAAATCGGAAGCGTGGTTTGTTGACCCGCCGTAAAAGTTGTAACAATCACTTCATCAAACGAAAGCGCGAAAGCCAACATGCCACCTGCAAGCAAAGCAGTTGCAATTTGCGGCAACACAACATAGCGGAATGTTTGAAATGAATTGGCACCCAAATCCATGGAGGCTTCAATCATAGATGCACTGGTGCGCCGAAAACGCGCGAGGACATTGTTATACACAACGACAACACAAAACGTAGCGTGACCAATGACGATTGTCCAAAATGAAAATGGAATCTCCAAACCGCCAATAGCGGAACGAAGTGCAATGCCTGTAACAATACCTGGCAATGCAATGGGAAGGACGAGCAAAAATGAAATTGATTCTCGTCCAAAAAAATTACTGCGATAAACTGCCGCCGCGGCAAGTGTGCCAAGAATTAATGCAATGAATGTTGCAATGGAAGCGACTTGTAAAGATAAAATTAATGAACGCCATAAATCAGGACGTTGGAGCGCAATGCCAAACCATTTGGTGGTAAAACCTGGCAATGGAAATGTAAAAGTTTGTTCATCAGGCGTGAAAGTGTACAGAAAAATTATCAGCATGGGTGCATATAAAAATATCAATGTACCCATGGCGGCTAAGGTGAGTGGAAGCGGTGTGCGTTTAGAGTGCATCGAATGCTCCAAGTTTGCGAGCGATTAATAAATAAATAATCATAATGACAACGGGACCCAGCGTCATAGCGGCGGCGAGAGGAATATTGCCTGCCGTGCCTTGATAAGAATACACGGCTTGACCAATAAAAAATTTTGAATTTCCGATAGCAAGCGGAATAATAAAATCACCAAGTGTTAATGAGAATGTAAAAATTGAACCTGCAATGACACCAGGAAATGCAAGTGGCAAAATCACTGTTCTAAAAGTTTGTAATGGCTTGGCACCTAAATCACCAGCGGCTTCGACTAATGAATTGGGTACACGTTCTAATGAAGTTTGAATGGGAATAATCATGTACGGAAGCCAGATATAAACAAACACAATGAACATTCCAAGCGGTGATAATGCGAGTGAAGAACCACCAATACCTTCAAAACTTAATAACCATTCGAGGATGCCACTTAATCCAAACAAATTAATGAAGTAAGAAAGGATGCCCTCTTGTGCAAGGATTAACTTCCAAGCATATACACGCACCAGATAACTTGACCATAACGGAATTGTGACTGCAATTAGTAGCCAAGTTTTTAATCGAGGAGAAGCATACTTGGCAATGTAATATGCCAATGGAAATGAAACAATGGCAGAAGCAATGGTAACGAAAAACGCCATGCTAGCAGTTCGGGTAAAAATTTCTCGGTGAGCAGGTGTAAAAACTTGAGCAATCGTTCTTAATGTAAACTCGCGGATGATTATTCCAGAAAAATCATCTATGTAATAAAAACTATTAATCATTAATGAAAACAAAGAGCCGAGATACACCACCACCATATACAACATGGGAGGCACAAGAAATAATAGCAATGTATAAAGCGGACGTTGATAAAAATAGGTCGAGAGTCGAGTCAACATGCTATGCCCCCAAACGACTAATGTGGTCTTTGTGCCAAGTTAATCGTACTTTTTGACCTTTGGCTGAAACCACATCGGTAGATGTTGTCTTCAAATTTTGTTCGACCACTACAATATCCACACCTTCTGCTTCTACAAGGTAGCGAGTGTATAAACCCAAATACACCACATCACGCACAACGCCATCTAATGTAATCGTATCCATAGTTGTTGTTTTTTCAGTGGTATTGACGTGTATTTTTTCAGGTCGAATGGAAAAAGTTTTATCCGAACCTGTCAATCGTTTGGCAAGTTCGCCACTGATTAAGTTTGAAGTACCCACAAACCCTGCCACAAAAGCGGAGGCTGGTTTTTCATAAATTTCTGAGGGTGAACCGACTTGCTCAATTTTGCCATGATTAAACACAGCGATTCTGTCACTCATGGTGATGGCTTCTTCTTGGTCATGCGTCACAAAAATAAATGTAATCCCAACTCTTTGTTGAATTGCTTTTAACTCCACTTGCATTTGCTGGCGCAATTTCAAATCTAATGCGCCGAGCGGTTCGTCAAGTAGTAAAACTTTGGGGTGATTAATCAAAGCCCGAGCAAGTGCGACGCGTTGTCTTTGTCCGCCAGAGAGTTGAGAAGGCTTACGAGATGCGAATCCTTTCAGTTGCACCAAATCCAGCATTTCATCTACTTGTTTTGCAATTTCAGTTTTGGCAACTTTTTTAATCATCAAGCCATAGCCAATGTTTTCGCCAACATCCATGTGCGGAAACAAAGCATAATCTTGAAAAACAGTATTTACATTTCTTTCATACGGCGGCAGGTTGGAAACATCTTGACCAAATAAATTAATTGTGCCACCTGTGGGTCTATCAAAGCCTGCAATCATTCTTAAGCAAGTTGTTTTGCCTGAACCCGAAGGACCGAGCATGGCAAAAAACTCACCATTGATAATTTCAAGGTTAACTTGGTCAACTGCTTTCACGTCACCAAAATGTCGGCTGACTTTATTAAATTGAATGGCAGGGGTGGAGGGCGTGTTGGTCATAGAAGATATTATATCTTTTGTTTTGGATTTTTTTCCACTAATCTTCACGAATTTTCGCTAATTGCTTCTCATTCGTGAACGCCGCGCCAAGCAGCGGCAGTGGCGAAGATTAGCGGATTTAAACAACAAAATCGTCCCGCAATTATCACAAATGAATGCAACAACTGCGGGACGTTGAAATTAATTAACGACCACCGATGACGGCAACATAATTCGTCACCCATTCATGGTAAGGTACACATTCCATGCGTCCATCACCACAATCGGATGTCGGCGTGCGCCACCAAACGATTTGGTCAAAATTATCTACACCGTTGTTTTTACAACCATCGGGTCCGAGCAAAGCATTGTTTTCACAAGCATCCAAACGGACAGGGATATTGCTAAACCAAGCGGCTAAATCGCCTTGCACTTTGGGGTTCAATGACCACTCCATCCACGCATAGGCACAATTTGGATGAGCGGAATCAACATGCAACATGGTAGTGTCTGCCCAACCAGTAGCACCTTCTACTGGAACTACTTTTTCAATTGGCGCACCACCAGCCTTTAAGAAGTTGGCTTGGAAGGGCCACGAACCAGAAGCGGCCACACCTTCATTAGTGAAATCGTCCATTTGGATGAAAGCATCATGCCAATAGCGATTCACCAAACTTCGTTGTTGGCGCAACAAATCAATTGCGGCATTGAATTGGTCACGAGTTAGAGAATACGGGTCTGTGATTCCTAAAGATGGATTAGCACTCATCAAATACAAAGCCGCATCTGCTACATAAATAGGACCATCATAGGCTTGAATACGTCCACGATTTGATTCACCATCTGGCAAAGTCATTTCTTCAAAGACCACATTCCAACTGGTCGGTGGTTCACTACCAAATACATCGGTGTTATACATCAAAATATTTTGACCAGAAGAATACGGCACACCATAATGTTTTCCATCCACTGTATGCCATGGCGCATCTTGTAAACGTGGGTCAATGAATTCATAACTTGGAATACGAGAAAGGTCAATTTCTTGCACACGCCCACCAGAAATCAAACGATTCGAGGCATCGCCAGAAGCGGTTACTAAATCAAAACCGCCTTCATTCATTAACGCCACCATTTCATCTGAAGTCGCCGCAGTTTTCACAGACACCATACAACCCGTATCTGCTTCAAACTGAGTCACCCAATCAAAATCGGGCACTGTTTCACCGCGCTCAATATAGCCCGCCCAAGCCACAATTGAAACTGCACCTTCTAAATCACCAGATGCCGCGCCACCTCCACCCCCAGCACCACAAGCAGAAAGTACAAAAGTAGTCAACACAAACAACACAAGCAATTTGGAACTAAACTTTTTCATCTCAATCTCCTTTTGGATATTTAAAACAGGTACGCACAAACAAAGTTACTCAGCCCCGCGCCTCCTTTCGTGTCTTAATCATACACCAATTAGATTTGTTAGACAATTATCCTAAAAGCAAAAACGAAAGTCAAACTTCAATTTCCGATTAAGACACCGCTTCATTCTTAACCGATGCTTGTCACTGATACCTCAGCATTCGCTTATCTGATAATTTCGTCATTCCTGCCCCACAGGGTATAATCTTCAAAATTTATTTTGGAGAACCGCACGAAATGACAGAACTACCCATCTACCCATTAACAAACGAACATAAAATGCTGCGTGATGCCGCCAGAGATTTTGCACAAAAAGAAATTGCCCCCATCGCCGCCGAGTTTGATGAAAGTGGAGACTTTCCTATAACCACAATTAAAAAAATGGGCGAGCTTGGTTTTATGGGAATCGAAATCCCAGAACAATATGGTGGCGCAGGTATGGATTCACTGGCTTATGTACTAGCACTCGAAGAAATCTGCAAAGTAGATGCTTCTCATGGCGTAATTATGTCTGTCAACAATTCTTTGTATTGTCATGGCATACTCAAATTTGGTACAGAAGAGCAAAAACAAAAATTTGTAGTACCCATTGCATCAGGCAAAGCCATTGGCGGATACTCACTCACTGAACCACAAAGTGGCTCAGATGCAGGGAATATTAAAAGTTCAGCCACTCGTGATGGTGATTTTTATGTATTGAATGGGCGCAAATCATGGGTCACCAGCGGACCCGTTGCAAATTATTTCGTCGTGTTTATGATGACCGACCCAACAAAAAAACAAAAAGGAGTCACAGCATTTTTGGTTGATGGAAATTCACCAGGATTAACACGCGGCAAAAAAGAACCGAAGTTAGGAATCCGTGCATCGGCAACCAGTGAATTGATTTTTGAAGATTGCAAAGTGCCTGCTGAAAATGTTTTAGGCAAAGAAGGTGAAGGCTTCAAAATCGCTATGACAGTTTTGGATGCTGGCAGAATCGGAATCGCCACTCAAGCATTGGGGATTGCAGAAGCGGCATACGAAGCAGCAAGACAGTATGCAGGTCAGAGAGAAGCGTTTGGTCATAAAATTGGTCAATTTCAAGGCACAGGTTTCAAATTAGCAGATATGAAAACTCGTATCGAAGCATCGCGTTTGTTAATTTACAACGCCGCTATTGCAAAAGAAAAATCAAAAGGAAAAGATGGTCGCTATTCATTAGAAGCATCAATGGCAAAATTGTTTGCATCCGAAACCGCCATGTTTGTCACCCACCAAGCTGTACAAATTCATGGCGGCATGGGATACAGCAAAGAACTTCCCGTTGAAAGATATTTCCGTGATGCAAAGATTACCGAAATTTATGAGGGTACGAGTGAGATACAGAGATTAGTCATTTCAAGAAGTGAATTGGGAATGAAGTAACTTCCGAATGCAAAAAACAAAACAACAAATAAAACTTTCCATCATTCTGCCCGCCTACAATGAAGGCACGCATATCTTTGAAAATTTAATAAAGGTGCATAAAGCCACAAAAAAATACAACCCCGAAATTATTGTCGTAGATGACGGCAGTAATGACAACACACTTTCTGAAAGCAAGCGCGCCGCAAAAGTTTACAAAAACATTAAATCATTTCGCATCAAACAAAATCAAGGCAAAGGCGCTTCGCTATTTTACGGGTTTGAAAAAACAAAAGGAGAACTGATTTTATTTCTAGACGCAGATTTAGAAATTTCACCCGCTTACATCGCCAACATGCTAACAGCGATGAAAAAAAATAACGCCGACGTTGTCACTGGCATAAAAGACCCTGTTGCCAATCACTTCCCCTTACCGCGCCGTCTGATGAGTGCGCTTTATCGCCAAACTGTAAATTTTTTATTTGGATTAAACGTCACCGATACACAAACTGGCATTAAACTCTTCAAACGAAAAGCACTAGAAGATTCCGTCCCCCGTTTAAAAGTCAGCCGCTTTGCATTTGACCTAGAACTCCTCGTCGCCATCTCACGGTTTGGATATAACATCATAGAATATCCTGTTGAAGTCACCTACCAACGCAAAGGGAAATTAGGCAGAATGAAATTTACCCACATCTTTCACTCATTGATAGATACCTTCGCCATTTACTTTCGCGCTAGTTTTTGGCGTTGGTTAGAACCAAGTGCTGGTACACAATTTTGGATGATTATTTTTGTGCTTGGCGTATTTCTGGCAGGCATCGGCTTCGCAAAAATTTTATCGCCCATCATCCTCCACCCCACGCTTGATAAAATATCTTACATCATCTTCTTAAGATTCATTCCATCCGCCATCCGCGACCCCATGCTCGCCATCGGCGGCGTTATCACCATGCTTGTTTCTCTGATTCAATTAAATAAAAGATTACTCAACGCCTTTGCTCGAAAAGATAGAGGCGACTTAGCAGGAATTTTACGAAAATGACACACACCGCCTCTTTATCTGACTTGGAAACTGCCACCTGCCCCCTATGCGGTCCCTCAGCCCCAGCATCTATTCACTATAACTTTAATCCATATAAAGTTGTTGCCTGTAATTCTTGTGATTTAAACTACCTTTCCCCGCGCCTCACACAAAATGCCATTATGAAATTTTATAAAGACGAATCTTATTACAAATCCAACGTCTCTGGGCAAGGATATGACGAATATCTTGAAATCAGCGAAAATTGGATTAAAACATTCACATTACGTCTAAAACAAATTTCACCTTACAAATCTTCTGGCAAAGCCTTAGATATCGGTTGCGGACCAGGCTACTTCCTCACTGCCGCACAAAAACTTGGGTTTGAGGTTTACGGGTTAGACCCATCCAATTACATCGTGGAAATGGCTCAAAAAACTTGGGGCAATAAAGTCCAATTAGGAGTCATTGAAACGGCAAACTACCCATCTGAAAATTTTGATTTAATCGTCGCCTTTGATACTTTTGAACATATTTACAAACCAAAAGAATTTTTAGATTCCATTTATAAATTCCTAAAACCAAATGGCGTGCTTGCCATCACCACACCCAACCCAAAAAGTTTGCTTGCAAAAATTTCTGGTAAAAACTGGGTCTCATTCAAATTACCCGAACATGTTTTTTATTGGGCGCCTGATACGATACGAAAAGTATTAGAAGAAAAATTTGAAGTGCTTGAAATTCGGCGAGCAGGTCAATATGCCACGTTAGGTTTTTTATATCGGCGTATATTTCGGCTAAGTGGAAAATTAGGCAAATTTAATCAAATGATGATAGATTTTCTAAACCGATTTAGTATTTATTCAGATAACGGCTCACTAACAGCCATTGCGAGAAAAAAACAATGAAAACCATTCTCTTCCACCAACACGGCGGACCAGAAGTCCTGCAATATACTGATTTCCCAACGCCTGAACCAAAAGCAGGTGAAGTTTTGATTCGACTGCGCGCGGCGGCATTAAATCGCATGGATGTGTTTGTACGCAATGGCTGGGCTGGATTAAAACTTGAGATGCCTCACATCAATGGAGCAGATGGTGCGGGTGAAATTGTTGCATTTGGAGAAAATACTACAAAAGAAGAGATTGGAGGATTGGAGATTGGAGACCATGTAGCAATTAACGCCAATCTCGGATGTGGGGAATGTGAATTTTGTAAAAGCGGAAAAGATAATTTATGCAAACATTGGCATTTGCTTGGTGAAACAGTTCGCGGAACATATTGTGAATATGTTTGTTTGCCGATTCGACAATTATATAAACTACCAAAAGATTTTGATTTTCACAAATCTGCCGCGGCGGCATTGGTGTATCAAACCGCATGGCATTCGATGGTGAGTCGAGGCAAAGTCACTGCTGGGGAAACTGTAGCAATTGTCGGCGCGGGCGGAGGCGTGAATTCTGCATCCATTCAAATCGGAAAATATCTTGGTGCAAAAGTTATCGTCATTGGTTCAAATCAAAAAAAACTTGAACAAGCCGAAATGTTAGGTGCTGATGTTTTGATTGATCGGTCTAAAGAAGAGGATTGGTCGAAAGCAGTTTTTCTGGCGACTGAAAAACATGGTGTAGATGTGATTGTGGATAATGTTGGTACGACTTTTCCTTTAAGTTTGAGAGCATTGAAAAAAGGTGGCAGGTTATTAACGGTTGGCAATAGTGGCGCGCCAAAATTTGAAATTGATAACCGTTACATTTTTGCAAAACATCTTTCGATACTTGGTTCAACTATGAGTTCAATCTCCGAATTTGCAGAAGTGATGGATTTGGTTGTTGCTGGCAAACTTAAACCTGTAATTGATAAAACTTTTGATTTAAAAGATGCCGCGCTAGCACAAGAACGCCTTTGGCAAAACGAAAATTTTGGAAAGATTACATTAGATATTCAATGAAAAATTTTGTAAAACAATTTTCTGTATTTGAAATTTTATTGACGTTAACAATTTTGGGGATACATGTATATGCCGCACAAGCCGACGCGTACACATTCCCAAATTATTGGTTCAAACGTGATGATGCTTATTATTATTTCAAAGTTGCACAAAATATTAGCGAAGGTTATGGAAGTACATTTGATGGCATCAATTTAACCAATGGTTATCATCCTTTATGGATGTTGATTTGTATTCCAATTTTTGCATTAGCGCGTTTTGATGTCATTTTGCCATTGCGTATTTTATTGATTGTGATTGCACTGATGCAAGCAACAACGGCCATTTTGTTATACAGATTAATTAAGAAATATCTTTCTCATACGGTTGCAATTTTAGCCACTACGTTTTGGTCTTTTAATTTTTATATTCACCAAACGGTTTATCAAATGGGGCTAGAAACACCGATTGCGGCATTAGCCATTGTTTATTTAATTTATAAACTTTCACAATTTGAAGAAGCATGGCGAACCGAAAAAATAAATCTCAAACAAATTGCTTGGCTAGGGTTTTTGTCAGCAATTGTGATGCTTAGCCGTTTGGATTTAATTTTCCTCGCTGTCATCGTTGGTATGTGGATTTTATTTCGTGGCACACCCATTCGTTATTTACTTCCGCTTGATATTTTGATTATTTTTATTTCAATGACAAGCTCCGTAATTTTGCGCGTTGGCTTTGTGCCATATAACACCACGTATGCAAGTTCCGCAATTGAGGCAACTGTGATTGCAGTTGTAGTCAAAACAGTATCGCTTTATTTTTTTGGAGCGTATCAACATCCACGCGCAAATTCAATTTTGAAAAATATTATCAATATTTTTTATGCAACACTTATCAGTTCAGCAATTACCGCTGGACTGTATCTTCTACTTCTTCAAATTGGAATTGGGGAAAATTTTCCGCGTTCAGCCTTTGCTTTAGATTTTGGCATTAGTCTGCTTTTATTCACTGCGCTTCGAATCACCTTCTACCTGTTTGCCCAGCCCGGCATTCGCTCAGCCGAAACCCCATTTGTACAATTTAAATCCAACATAAAAACATGGTTCAACGAAGGTCTCGCATTTTATGGTGTCTTAGGTGGTTTATTAATCATCTACATGCTTTTCAATCATTTCATGTTTGGCACATCCAGCCCAGTTAGCGGACAAATTAAACGCTGGTGGGGAACATTGCCAAACTCCGCCTATGAGCGCCCCACCTCAGATTGGCATTCGTATTTTGGCACTGGTACTACAGAAACAAAAGCATGGGAACCATTTACTGAATTTTTTTGGGTTGCATCAGAGTATATTCGTCCCCTATTGCCTGGAGCAGATAAGTATGACGAAAGATTTTACATCGTAGTGCTTATCTTCACAGTTTTTAGTTTCACACTATTCGTATTCAATAAACAAAAAACATCTCATACAATAGCAAAAATGGGATTTATCCCTCTTATAGCAGGAAGTGGAGTCCAACTTTTATCCTACACCGCCACAGCCTACGGCGGAGCAAAAGAATGGTATTGGGTCAGCCAAATGATTTTGTTGGCGCTGGGTTTTAGTCTTTTCATTCATTTAATTCTCCAGCCGTTCCAAAAAAGATTGGTTGTGCGCCGCTTATTAGAAGTTACCGCATTAATTGCTACAGTTTATTACGCATATCATTTCAACCGCATCATTTCAATTGTGATGGTACGAGATTACTTTCCACCTGAGCGCGCATATATGGAAGTAGTTGAATACATTGAAGAAAATACCTCACCCGGCAGTGTAATTGGTATGACTGGCGGCGGAAATGTTGGCTACCTCATTAAAGATAGAACAATAGTGAATATGGACGGACTCATCAATAGTTATGAATATTTCCGCGCGTTACAAAATGGTCAAGCGCCTATTTATTTACATGAACATGATATGACAATTGTGTTTGCCAACCCACGCTTGTTAGAAATTCCGCCTTACTATGGGCAATTTGCGCCATATCTCGTTCGCTTTAATAGTTATGGAGGAAAAGATTTATTATATTTGTTGGATGAGCCGAAATATTAAATGAATCGCTCAATTTCAGTAACCCTCTCGCTATGCTTGGTGTTAATTTTCACAGCATGGAACATCGTTAAAATATGGACTTTATTTGCATGGCAAGATGTTCTGCTTGAATTCGCAAACAGCCCAAATTTATATCTGAGCGCCATCATTAGTACAATTTGGATAATTGCAGGAATCATCTTAACATGGGGAATTTTGCAGAAAAAAGTTTGGAGCGTGAAAGTGCTCCCCGCGCTTGCGGCAGGTTACACAGTCTGGTATTGGAGCGAAAGGTTTATCTGGCATAATCAAAAAACAAATTTATGGTTTGCTATCATAGTAAATCTTATAATATTAATCTTCATCTACTTTGCAACAAAATCATTATCGAGAGAGGCTTATGAGCGCACAATCGAAAATTCAACAACTGAATGATAAAAAGGCAAAATCGCGTTTGGGAGGCGGGCAAGCGCGGATTGATGCACAGCACAAAAAAGGACGCCTCACTGCGCGCGAAAGATTGGATCTGTTACTTGATAAAGGGTCTTTCCGTGAAGTGGATGCGTTTGTTGTTCATCGCACGCATGACTTTGGTTTGGATGAACAAAAATTTACAGGCGATTCTGTTGTGACAGGTTGGGGAACGATTGAAGGAAGATTGGTGTATGTGTATTCGCAAGACTTCACTGTGTTTGGCGGAAGTTTAGGTGAAGTTCATGCTGAAAAAATTTGTAAGATTATGGATTTAGCCATGAAGAATGGCGCGCCGATGATTGGATTAAATGATTCGGGTGGTGCACGCATTCAAGAGGGTGTCGTTGCATTGGCTGGTTATGCAGATATATTTTTACGCAACACAATGGCATCTGGAGTGATTCCACAAATCTCTGCCATTATGGGACCATGTGCAGGCGGAGCAGTATATTCACCAGCATTGACTGATTTTATTTTTATGACGCGCAACACTTCATATATGTTTGTGACTGGACCCGATGTTGTTAAAGCAGTGACACATGAAGAAGTGACTCAAGAAGAATTAGGCGGCGCAAGTGTGCATTCAGAAAAATCTGGTGTATGTCATGTCGCCGCAGATAGTGAAGCAGATACTTTATATTTGATACGCAAAATGTTAGGTTACTTGCCACAAAACAATATGGAAGATTCTCCGTTTGGTACAACAAATGATGACCCATTAAGAATGGACGAAGCATTAAATGAAATTGTGCCAGACGACCCCAACAAACCGTATGATATTAAAGAAGTGATTCATAAAATTATGGATGATGGAAACTTTTTTGAAATTCACGAAGGCTATGCACAGAATGTTGTGGTTGGTTTTGCAAGACTTGGTGGTCATTCGGTTGGGATTATCGCCAATCAACCTGCTGTGTTAGCAGGTGTATTAGATATTGATGCCAGTGAAAAAGCCGCCAGATTTATCCGTTTTTGTGATTCATTCAATATTCCAATTATCACATTTGAAGATGTGCCAGGATTTTTGCCAGGAACTTTCCAAGAACATCATGGCATTATTCGCTCTGGTGCAAAATTGCTATATGCTTATTGTGAATCGACAGTTCCAAAGTTAACTGTCATTACTAGAAAAGCTTATGGTGGTGCATATTGTGTGATGTCATCCAAACACATTCGCAGTGATGTCAACTTTGCTTGGCCCACTGCTGAAATTGCAGTCATGGGACCCGATGGCGCAGTTAACATTATTTTCCGTAAAGAATTGGAAACAGCAAAAGACCCTGTTGCTAAAAAAGCAGAACTGGTTGCAGACTATAAAGAAAAATTTGCAAATCCTTATGTGGCGGCAGAACGCGGCTACATTGATGATGTGATTGAACCAAAAGAAACTCGTCCGCGTTTGATTAATGCTTTAGAAATGTTAAGCAATAAACGTGATGGCAATCCTGCTAAGAAACATGGGAATATTCCACTTTGATTTACGATTTTGGATTTACGATTGACGATTGTTCAGATACGAGAAATGAGTTACGAGATATAAGGTACAAGTTACATTACTTCCTTGTTTACTTGTTTACCTATTTACGAATTACCAATTACGATTTACGTTTTCCGCATTACGAGTCGTAGGAGAAAACAAAGATGTTTAAGAAAGTCCTAATTGCAAATCGTGGTGAGATTGCTGTTCGCATCATTCGTGCTTGTAGAGAACTCGGTTTGGAAACTGTTGCTGTTTTTTCAGAAGCAGATAGAAACGCTTTACATGTTCGTTATGCAGATGAAGCATATTTGTTAGGTCCAGCACCATCACGCGAATCCTATTTACGGGCAGATAAAATTTTAGATATTGCCAAAAAATCTGGCGCAGATGCGATTCATCCGGGCTATGGGTTTTTAGCAGAACGTGAAGACTTCGCCGCAAAATGTGCAGATTTAGAAATTGCATTTATTGGACCCAAACCTTCGTCTATTGCGGCGATGGGAGATAAAGGCAAGGCGCGTGCAACAGTCATCAAAGCAGGTGTACCAGTTGTGCCGGGTACCGAAGATGTTGGCAATATGACCAACGATGATTTACTCAAAATTGCGCCGACTATTGGGTTTCCATTATTAATCAAAGCCACCGCCGGGGGAGGTGGAAAAGGCATGAGGGAAGTAAAAAGTTTAGAGGAGATGCCAACTCTCCTTGAGTCCGCGAGGCGAGAAGCAGAATCAGCATTCGGTGATGGAAATGTTTATCTCGAAAAATTAGTCGAAGGTGCGCGCCATATCGAATTTCAAATCATGGCTGATTCGCATGGGAATGTGATTCATTTGGGCGAACGTGAATGTTCGATTCAACGTCGTCATCAAAAATTATTGGAAGAAGCACCTTCGCCATTTATGGATGAAGAGTTGCGCGAGAAAATGGGAAGCGTGGCGGTGAAGTCTGCGCAGGCTGTGGATTATGTCAATGCTGGCACAATTGAATTTTTAGTTGATAAAGATAAAAATTTTTATTTTCTTGAAATGAACACGCGCTTGCAAGTGGAACATCCGATTACGGAAATGATTACAGGTGTAGATATTGTTGCTGAACAAATTCGCATTGCGCGTGGACGACAACTCAGTTACACACAAGATCAAATTAAATTTAATGGTCATGCTATTGAATGTCGTGTAAATGCAGAAGACCCTTTCAATAATTTTATTCCGTCTACTGGGCGCATTGCACATAGTTTGTTGCCAACGGGTCCAGGTGTGCGTGTGGATACGGGTGTGTATCCGGGCTTTGAAATCACGCCTTATTATGACCCGATGATTGCAAAATTAATTGTGTGGGGTGAAACTCGCGCACAAGCCATTTTGCGAATGCGCCGCGCTTTGGAAGAATATCGCATTGTTGGTGTACGCACGAATATTCCATTTCATCAAACCTTGATGGATTCGCATCGCTTTATGGGTGGGCAATTTGATACACGATTCGTGGAAGAACGTTTTTCAATGGATACAGAAAACGCTTCAGACCCTAACGTTGAAATTGCCGCTATTTTGGCGACATTAGTTGCCCATCAACAGACTGAGCGTTCCGCAAGAATCTTCCGCCCGAATGAACGTGACACCAGCAACTGGAAATGGGTTGGACGTTGGGAAAGAATGCATAGATAGCAAGTAGCGATTAGCATTTAGCTATTGGTAATTTCGGTGGTCGAGTAGGTCGAGCAGTTTTGCGAGACCATATCGAGACCACAAGGTTAATAAAATTTTTTCTTAAACTGTTGGTCTCGGTACGTCCTCAAAGAGCATTCGGACTACTCGACCAACGTGAGGCAAAATGAAATATATAACAACCGTTGATGGAAAAGAATATCAAATTGAAGTAGTGGATGAGAAACACGTTCGCGTTGGTGACCGTTTGCTACAAGTAGATTTTGAATCTGTGAATGGGCAACCCGTCTTTTCTGTCATCTTAGATGGAAAATCATACGAGTCATTTATCTCTGAAGGTGATGAAGGTTGGCAAGTATTGATGCGCGGCAGGCAGTACCAAGTGATAGTGGAAGATGAAAGAGAAAAGCGACTGCGAGCAGCGGCAGGTGGAGGTGTAGCAGAAGGAGGCGAGTTTAATCTCAAAGCTCCTATGCCAGGGTTGGTGGTTGCTATTCCAGTATCAGAAGGTCAGGAAATCAAAAAAGGTCAGGTCTTGATTATTCTTGAATCAATGAAAATGCAAAACGAATTGAAGTCACCGAAAGATGGTGTTGTAGAACGTATTCGTGTGAAGCCCGGTGAAAGTGTGGAACAAAAACAGGCATTGTTGAGTGTCAAATAGTCTGAATGGTCTAATTAGTCTTATTGGTCTTACTAGTCTGTTGGTCGCCCTTACAATATGAACAATAACCAAGAAACAGAAGTTAAATTTTTTGTGCGGAATTTGAAGCCGATTGAAATGCACCTTCGTGAGTTGAAGGCGCAATTGATTCAGCCACGCGTGCATGAAATCAATTATCGGTTTGACTTTCCAAACAACGAATTGAGAAATAATCAAAAAGTGTTGCGGCTCAGAAAAGATGAGCAGGCAAAATTAACTTTCAAAGGTGCGAGCCATGAACATAAAGGTGTAATGACAAGAGAAGAAATCGAATTTGTAGTAGAAGACTTTGATAAAGCAAAACAATTACTTGAGTCTCTTGGTTTTACGCCTGTTGTGTTTTACGAAAAGTTTCGCGCTATTTATGAGTTGTTTGAAACACACATTATGCTTGATGAGTTGCCGTATGGCGAGTTTGTCGAAATTGAAAGCGAAAATATAACTGCAATAAAAAATGTCTCTGATTCACTTGGCTTGAATTGGAATGTAATGGTCAAAGCAGGTTATCACGCCTTGTTTGACCGCGTGGCAAGCGGATATAATTTAGAACGATGGAATTTGAGTTTTGAGGCTTTGAGTGAAGTAAAACTCAAACCCGAAGATTTGCAAATTGAGTTTGCGGATTGAGTTCGCGCTGAAAGCAGTATTGCCAAATATTTAATCTGCAAAATCTTCTGTATAATACTTAGTACAAAGCATAGAAAAAAAGAAAAGGAGGCTTGTCATGCTTGAAATATTGAAAACACTCAAAGATACTCCCTTACCCATTGTTTTGGTTATTGGTGGGTTAATCTTTCTTCTTATTCCTTTTATTCAAAAAATAAGTTCAAAAGAAGTTGGTTTTGAGACGACTGATCAGTCTTTTGCAGGCATTATTGGTTTTGTATTGTTAGCTACAGGTATTGGGCTTTATATTATTCCATCTGGAGCAACAACTGCAATTCCCCCCACCACAATTCCTGTTGTTGTAACTCCACCCACAGAGCCACAAAATTCACAAAGCCAGCCAATACCGACAAATGTCGTTGTTCAATCAAAATCGACAGAAATTTCAAGTGAAGAATTGGTGCTACCTTCAAATTGCGATGGAATGAGTTGGGCAAACTGCTGGCAAATTGACGAAAGTACACAAACTATAACTTGGGTTGGCTTCGTAAACGGAGTAACTGATATAGCCCAAGATGGGCTTGCACTTCAAAAAATCAAGGCTGGTTATGTTGCGATAGTTACACTAGATGTAGGAATGACTATAAATATTTGCACAGGCACAATAAACGGCATACAACCAAGTGGAACATGCCCAAAGATTCTTCCGATTTCAGCAGGAACACATCGCATAATTTCTCCAGGAGAGAGTGGCGGGTTTAGAATATATCCGTAGAGTCTTAATCTCTATTAATTTATAATCTTACAATCATTCTCCCACGTCACAGGTTTTATTTCCACTTTTTGATTTATCAATTTTGATACAACATTCTCTGTTGATTTCACATCACCCGAAGTAAAAAATACCACTTCCCCGCTTTCATCAGAAGAACTTCTTAATCCCTTTGCTTCTAATAGGCGTTCTGTCTGTTTTGCTATTGCTGGAGCAGGGTCAATAACGCGGACATTATCGCCGACAATTTTTTCAATTAACGGAATTACAAATGGATAATGGGTACATCCCAAGACAACTGTGTCAATATTTTTTTCTAGCATGGGAAGTAAAGCATCTTCAAGAATCCTTTTTGTTTTTTCAGAATCTAATTCCCCTGCTTCAATTTGATTCACCAAGCCATTACAAGTATTTTGGAAAATTTCTACATCTGAAGCAAAGCGTTCTACAACAGAAGCATATAAAGCACCTTGAAATGTGGCAGGAGTGGCTAACACGCCTACTTTCTTGGTCTGTGTTTTTTCAGCCGCAGGTTTTACGGCAGGCTCCATGCCTACGAATTGCACGTCAGGGAATTTCTCGCGCAAATATTTTAATGCGGCGGCAGAAGCAGTGTTACATGCTACAACAATAATTTTGGAATAATGATTCAATAAAAAATTTGTAATCCCCTCTGAAAAGTTTTGTATCTGCTCCATGGAGCGTGGACCATAAGGCACATGGCCTTGGTCACCGAAATAAATAATATTTTCATTTGGCATAAGAGAACGAATCTCTCGTAAGACGGAAAGTCCACCTACGCCTGAGTCAAATATGCCGATGGGATTGTTTGGGGAAGTCATAATAAAAAACTGGTATTGATTAATCGTAAAATGTAATGCGTGATTCGTAATTTACGTTTTACGCATTACGTTTTACTTTTCAGCCGCATCCACAAACGATTTGAATAATTTTTGCATTGGAATTTGGTCAGTCAACCATTCGGGATGCCATTGCACTCCAAGCGCATAAGGATGCTCAGGGATTTCGACGGCTTCGATAACGCCATCAGGTGCATGCCCAACTATCCGCAAGTTTGAAGCGAGGTCTTTTATCGCTTGATGATGCAAACTATTGACATGCAACAACGTCTCGCCAAAAATTTCAGCCATCTTTGAATCTTCATTGATGTTTATTGGATGACTAATCAAAGTAAATTCTTCGTTATCATGCTTTAGCGAATTTGGAATTTGGTCAGGGATATGTGTATGAAGTGTGCCACCGAGTGCAACATTCATCACTTGCAAGCCACGACAAATGGCAAGAAATGGTTTTTCATGTTGAACCGATTGACGAAGCAAAGAAAGCTCAGTGACATCACGCGCTTCATCAACTTCGTGGATGCTTGAGTGTTGAACCCCATCAAAATATTTAAGGGAAATATCGCCACCGCCCGAAAATAAAATTCCTTGTAAATGAGAATACAATTCATTGAGGTCATCTTCTGGCAAAATGGCTGGAATTAAAATCGGAATTCCGCCCGCTTGTGTGACAGCACGAATATATGTATGTTGCACAGCCGCAATATCGCGTTCAAATTTATTTTTTGTATTGTATGTGGTGATGCCAATGAATGGTTTTGCCATGGAGTCTCCAATTTTGAATAAGGATACCACAAGCCATTTATGTCATTGCGAGCCACGCTCTTGTTTTTTGCCGTTCGCTGCGCGAAGACGCAGTGGCGAAGCAATCTCCAACTTAATTATAAGATTTTTTCGCCACAGAGAACACGGAGTCCACAGAGATTAAAAGTTTTTTCTCTGTGATAGATTCTTTTGTGTTAAATAAAAAAGTACCGCAAGATTTATCTTGCGGTACTTAATTTAATTTGCAAATTTTTCTTTGATGCGGGCACTTTTGCCAGTGCGTTCGCGCATGTAGTAGAGTTGTGCACGGCGGACTTTGCCTTTGCGTTCTACTGCAATTTTGTCAATGCGGGGTGAGCGAAGTAAGAAGGTTCTTTCTACGCCAATTCCGTTGGATGCCATGCGACGCACAGTGACAGATGCGTTGTTTCCGCTATTGCGTAAACGAATCACCAAGCCCTTGAATTCTTGAATACGTTCGCGGTCACCTTCTTTGATTTTCACATGCACACTAACGGTATCCCCAGCGTTGAGTTGGGGGATTTTTTCATTATCTTTTGCTTCTACGGATTTAAGTAGGTCTGCCATTTTCGTTCTTCCTTAACTTTCTGTTTGGTTTCTTAGCGCGAGGGCGGATTATAGCACGCAATTTCACAATCTACAAGATGAAATGGTGAGAAAAAATTAGCCACAGAGAGCACAGAGAGCATTGAGTTTTTTTGAGTTATTGAGTGAGGTGTTTGAGAATATTTTTGGTTTTGGTAGGTTGTGTTGAAAAAAATTAGCCACAGAGTCCACAGAGATTTTTTTTGAGATTCAGAGGACGAAGCGTTTGATTCCATCTTTGACCATTTTAGAGTTGAAATTAATTATTAATCCAACTTTTTTGTTGGTTAATTTCATGTAGGATAATATTTGAGCCTCAAAAACCGTATCATGTCTTTCAACACTTTTTAATTCTAAGATGACAGTATCTTCAACCAATAAATCAATAAAATATTCTCCAATCATTTTGCCTTTATAGTCAACAGGAATTTTTACATTCTTATTAACTTTCAAGCCATTTAATTCTAATTCAACAATCATTGCCTCTTTATATAGTTTTTCAAGTAAGCCAGGTCCAAGTCTTTTATGAACCTCAATTGCACATGCAATGATTTTACGAGTTAATGGGTCATCTTGTTGTGGTTGATTCTTTGGTGGAAATTTCTTAATCATTATTCAACAACCTCTATAAAAAGTTATCAAAATTACTTCTCATTAAATCTCATTTTTCTCTGTGAACTCTGTGGCAAAGAACTTAATACTTCCGTATCGCCAAGACCGCGTTATGCCCACCAAATCCAAACGCATTACTAATTGCTAAAGTAATTTTCGCTTCACGGGCTTTGTTGGGGATGTAATCCAAATCACATTCAGGGTCTGGGGTTTGATAATTTATCGTCGGCGGCAAAATACCTTCTTTGATGGCATTCACACAAAAGATAACTTCCAACGCGCCTGTTGCACCCATCATGTGACCCGTCATTGATTTAGTAGATGAAATTGGGATTTTATATGCGAGTTCATCACCAAACGCGGCTTTGATGGCACGCGTCTCGGCTTGGTCGTTTAACATCGTCCCTGTGCCATGCGCATTGATATAACCGACTTCATCAATGTTTGCACTTGCTGAACTTAAAGCCATGCGTATTGCCGCCGCACCCCCTTCCCCTTTTTCGTGAGGCGCAGTCACATGAAAAGCATCCGCTGTGGCGCCGTATCCAGCCAACTCAGCCAAAATATTTGCACCCCGTTTTTTAGCGTCTGATTCTCGTTCTAAAACAAAAACAGCCGCGCCTTCGCCCATCACCAAACCATCACGGTCTTTATCAAACGGTTGTGGCGTAAAATCATTTTTACGAGATGTCGCGCCGACTCTATCAAACGCCGCAACACCTGTTGTAGTTAAGGTACATTCCGCCGCACCCGCGAAAGCGGCATCAATCATCCCCGAACGTAACATCATCAGTGCAGTACCAATTCCATCGGCACCAGAAGCGCATGCCGACGCCACAGAAAAACACGGACCTTTAATTCCAAATTCAATGGCGGTCATCCCAGCCCCGCCATTCGCCATCAACATCGGAATAAAAAATGGACTCACTTTTCGTGGACCCACTTCATGATTGGTCAGAATCGCTTCTTGTAAAGAAGTTAACCCACCAATGGCAGATGAAATAATGACACCAATTCTTCCAGCATTTGATTCATTAATTTCCAAACCTGATTGATTCATTGCCTCACGCGCGGCGGCAATTGCAAACTGCTCGTAACGATCTCGTCGGCGTGCTTCTTTCGCGTCCATAAAATTTGCGGGTACAAAATTTTTCACCTCAGCCGCAATATGCACGTTCAAATCTGCTTTATGAGAATCAAACAAAGTAATTGGTGCCACACCTGTTTTCCCCGCAATCACATTTTCCCAAGTCTCTTTTACATTCAAACCAAGTGGATTTACAGTCCCCATCCCTGTAATCACAATTTTTTCTTGCATTCTGCCTCCGATGAAGTTAGTAAAGTGCGTCGCGCCTCGTTATTTTGACTTATTCAATCAACAAAAGCGCGACGCACCCTATTTGCTATAAAAACCCCATCAGATAAAAACCGTCACGCTTGATGAAGTGCTTCGCTTCATTCTACGGGGATAGTTGATTCTATTTCTTCAGCATCTATTTTCGCTTGGAGTTTTCTCTTATTGACCCCGTAAGGGTCAAATGATTATAGATTATATAATTTACGAATCAAAACCCCGAAGGGGTGTCATAGAGTTTGAAAGAATTATGTCATCCCTTCGGGATTTGTTATTTGACATAAAATTTTTCTAGAATCATGGCATCCCTTCGGGATTGTTTTATATCTACTCTCCTGCTTTCGGAAAATAATCCCCTTCAATCCATTCCTCGCCATTCGGACCAACTTCTTTTTTCCAAACTGGCACAATTTCTTTCAGACGGTCAATGCCATAGCGCGCGGCTTCAAACACACCCGTATCGCGGTGCGCGGCTGTGCAGGCGATTAAAACCGTTGGCGTTTTTGGATATAACTTCCCGATGCGTTGCACAATGGCTATACCTTCTACGGTTTTCCATTTTTCTCGAATCTCATCTGCCACTTGTTTCATCTTTGCCTCAGCCATCGGGATATAAGATTCATATTCCAAATATTCTGTCTGATGAGGATTATCTCGTGATGTAACTCCACGCACCATGCCAGTAAATATCGCCGCCGCACCTGTGGACGGAAGTGTGATTTTTGCCAGTAAATCATTCAAGTCAATTTCGGATTCGGTGATGGAGTATATAGTTGGAAAGTTGGAAGGTTGCATGTTTACAGGTTGAAGGTCTCAGGTCAAAAGTCTCAGGTCTTTTATCCACCCGAGACTGGAGGAAATAACGCAATTTCAGCATTAGATGGAATCACTGCATCATCAAAAGAATATTCGTGATTAACTGAAACTAAAACTGATTTCAATGAATCTTTTAGGTTTGGATATTCATTTCCAAGTTTTTCTTTTAATCCTTGCACAGTCATTTCATTCGGAATATCCAAATCCATAGATCTCGCGCCAGCCTTATCGCGAATGGTTGCAAAAAATAAAAGTTTGATTTGATTCATTCAACACCTTTTCATTTGTCATTCTGAGCCGTGTTCTTGTTCTTTACGGCGAAGAATCTCTACTTCAATTGTCAGAGACTCTTCGCGTGGTCTCGACTGCTTGCGTCTCGACCATCGCTCAGAGTGACATAATCTTTATATCCAGACGTCATTCGGAGCAGTTAAATTACTATCTTCAGCATCACCAGTATTGACTGTACCCACAGGCTCAATCAACATGATGTGACATTCATTCTCTGCCACAGGTTTATGCTCAACGCCTTTTGGTACAACATAAATTTCCCCTTCATTGAGTAAAACTTCACCATCACGAAATAAAATTTTCAATGTCCCTTTGACAATAATAAAGGCTTCATCAGTCTCAGGGTGATTGTGCCATTCAAATTCACCTTTAACTTTTGCTAACTTGAAATGATAGTCATTTAGTTGAGCAATGATTTTTGGTGACCAATGTTCGGAAAACAGGTTTAGTTTTTGTTGCAGGTTGATTGGGGAGTATTGCATAGTAAGTTTCCTAAATTTAATTTCGTAATTCGTAATACGTGATACGTAAAATGTTCTTTACGAATTACGCATCACGTGTTACGCATTAATTACTCATTGACCACATCCCCACTCATCCCACCATGCTTTTCGATTAAACGAATATTTTGAATCTTCATCGTCTTTTCAGCAGCTTTTGCCATGTCATAAATTGTTAATGCCGCGACTGAAACAGCAGTGAGTGCTTCCATCTCCACGCCTGTTTTGCCAGTGACTTTAACTGTTGAGGTGATGATAATGCTTGGGGGTGAGTCAACAAACTCGAAGTCCACATCAATTTTTGAGATTGGAAGAGGATGACATAACGGAATCAAGTCTGAGGTCCGTTTTGAAGCGCTGATGCCAGCAATTTGCGCCACAGTTAATACATCACCTTTTTTGATTTGATGTGAGCGAATCAAATCCAATGTTTCTTTTTGCATGTGAATTTCGCCGCGTGCAATTGCGATTCGTTCGGTGTCAGGTTTGTGAGCAACATCAACCATTTTTGCGTTGCCATGTTCGTCAAGGTGAGTTAATTTTGACATACAAAGATTATAAATCTTTTTCTATGTCGTTGCGAGGAGGCACGAAGTGGCGACGAAGCAATCTCCTACTTAATCATAAGATTGCTTCGCCTTCGGCTCGCAATGACATATTCAGCAAATGATATAATTCGCGCGCGATGGAGAATATTTTAGGAAAACAACTCGGCAATTACAAAGTGGAAATTCCTGTGTATCAGGGTCCACTTGATTTGTTGCTAAATTTAATTGAACGTGCGGAATTAGATATTACAGCCGTTTCTTTGGCTTCGGTCACTGACCAATACTTGGCATATCTGCGCGGACTTGAACAAATGATGCCTGATGAAATTTCATCGTTTTTAGTGATTGCGGCAAAGTTGGTGCAGATTAAATCCGAAGCATTATTGCCGCGCCCAGTGGAACGTGAAGTGGGCGAAGAAGACCCTGGCGTTTCGTTGGTTGAGCAATTGAGATTATACAAACGCTATAAAGAAATTGCATTGTGGATGGAAGAACGCCAACAAAATAATTTGCGCACGTTTTTACGCGTCGCGCCTCCGCCGAAAGTGGAACCTAAACTTGATTTATCGAATTTAACTTTGGAAGGGTTGTTGAATGCGGCAGAACGAGCTTTTGCGCGTGAAAAAGAAAAGAAACCGTTAGCGACAATTATCACCCCGCCGCGTGTGACCATTCGTGAAAAAATTGATTTCATCACCAAGACGATGAAAAATATTCATAAGATGACCTTCAGCGGATTAATCACAGACAAAGCCACGCGTGTTGAAATCGTGGTCACATTTTTGGCAATGTTGGAATTAATTAAACGCTATCGCATCTCGGCTGTGCAAACAGAGTTATTCGGCGATATTGAGTTTGAAAAAAGTGGGGATTGGAATGAGGATGAAGAAATTGAGATTGAGTTTGAGTGAAAAGCAGAGAATTGGAGATTAGAGATTGGGGAATAGTAATTGGTAAATGGTAATTAGTAAATGATAATTAGGATGAGTGCTATAATCTTTCAAAAGGAGAAATTAAGATGACTCTTTTACCAAAGCCTATCAAACTCCCTATTCAAGATTGGGATAGAATTTTGCAACTTGGGGCAGATAGCAGAACTCAAGAATTACAAGGCGAAATAAAACAAATTGAAGAATCCATTACGAAGTTTGAAAAGAAATTTAAGATGTCTTTTATAGAATTAGAAAAGACAGGTTTACCAGTAGATGCTGATTTTGAAACCCATGACGCTTTTATTGAATGGCAAAGTTTAGAGACACGCCGTACAGATTTACAAAAACGCTTAGAAACTTTACATTCTTTGGAAGTACGTAATTATAGAGCAGAGGATTAGAGATTGGGGATGAATTTTGGTGTAAAATTATTTGAAGTTTGATTCCACTATAGTCTGTAATCTGTTATTTATGTGAGCACATACTAAGGAAAATTATGAACTTTTGGAGGAGCAAAATGAGCGAGAACAATTGGAATTATGAAATAGAACCTGAAAGGGACTCTAAAGAATTTAGCACATGGAAACCAGTTGCGTATTTAGAAGAATACTTTCCAAAAGACGTTGATATAGAGCCTGTTGTTAAACTTATTGCAGAAGAAGGACCTAAACGATTAAAGGCAAATACAAAAGCAATTGATGTTGGGTGCGGACCAACAGTTTGTTATTGGTCAGCCCTAGCCTCACATGTCCAAGAATTATATCTTTCCGATTATTTGACAATTAATCTAGCTCAAATTGCAAAATGGTTAAATAAAGAACCTGATATGTATGATTGGAGTTATTACACTGATATGACATTGAAGTTTGAGGGCAACGAAAAACCATCCTTACAAGACATAGCAAAAAGAGAAGATTTGTCCCGATCAAAAGTAAAAGGCTTTATGCGCTGTGATATTTCAAATGAAAACCCAATCGGTATTTCACAAAGAGGGCAGTACGATTGTGTATTATCGGTATGTTGTGCAGACAGCATTACATATAACAAAGAAGATTGGAGAAAATATATGGAGAATATATTTTCTCTACTAAAGTCAGGTGGAGTATTTATTGGATCTTCAATGCGAAATTGCACACATTATAAAATAGGTGATGTTTCATATCCTGCTGCAAATGTTAATGAGGATGATTTTAAAGAACTCATGGATGACTATGGGTTTAAAGATGTAAGGATTGAAATAACATACGAAAGTCGTCCAATAGTGGATAGTCAAAAAAAAGAAACCGAAGATCTACGCGGTGAATACGATGAAGTTTTGTTAATAGCTGGGACTTTTCAAGGATAATAAAAATATGCTACCTAATTTAGAACTCCCCCAAAAAACGTTTGTTGGCAGGTCAATAGAACTACAAAAACTACAATACTATTTAGGATTGGCAAGTCAAAATATACCTCAAATTTGCTTTATTGCAGGAGAGGCTGGCTCTGGAAAATCTACACTAGTCCAAAAATTTTTATCGGAATCTGAAAAACAAAACGATAATTTAATATTTGCAATCGGTGAATGTAGTGGACAAGTAGGGGTATTTGAGCCATATCTTTCATTTAAGATTCTAATACAATCCTTTATCAAATTACTAGATAAAGCAAAAGATAAGAAGCAAGAATCATTAAAAAAATTTGCGCGTTTATCTGCTCAAACAATTATTGAAGTTGCGCCAGACTTAATAGGGAATCTTATCCCTGGTGGACTACTTATTTCAAAAGGCTTGGATATCCTAATTGAGAAAACCAATATAAAAAATGAAATTCTTGCTGATAAAGCAACAAAAAATTTTTTTGAGTTGCAGGATAACCAAATTAGCCAACAAGAAATTTGCCAACAATACACATCATTTTTACATGAAATATCAAAAAATTATATTGTGGTTTTAGTTATTGAGGATTTACACTGGGCAGATCAGTCATCGATCAATCTTTTATTTCACATAACTCGATATTTAAAAGAAGGGCATATACTTATATTAGGTACATATCGCCCAGAGGATATTAAGATTAGGCACGATGAAATCAGACACCCACTTGAGTCGGTATTAAATGAAATAAAGAGATATCGGGGTGATGTTGGGGTTGACTTAAATCAAATAACCACAGAAAAAAGAATTGAATTTATTAATTCCTTAATTGATACTGAGCCTAATGATTTACAAAAAGGGTTTAGAGACAAGTTTTTTGAACTGACCGAAGGCAATGCTTTGTTTACTACAGAACTTCTTTATTATATGAAAGAAAATGAGTATCTACAAATAAACTCTGAGAATAAGTGGGTAGTTAATAAAGATTTTACATGGGATCACATTCCATCGCGTGTTGAAGCTGTAATAAAAGAGAGGGTAGATAGACTAAACGATGAATTAAAAAAAACATTAACTATCGCAAGTGTCGAAGGAGAAAATTTTACCGCGCAAGTGGTTGGAAGGTTAGAAGAAGTTAACGACAGATTAATACTAAACAGACTTTCTTCACAACTTGCGAAACGCCATCATTTAATTGAGGAAGATTTAATCTCAGAGGTATCCACAAAAAATGATTTAGCGTTTTTCAAATTTTCACATTCACTTATACAACAATATATCTATAACGAAATCGGGGCTGCGGAAAAACGAATTTTACATAAAGGTATAGCTGAGGCATTGGAAAATTTATATGGAGAAGATGCTCACATGGTATCTTCCCAACTAGCAAAACATTATGAAGAAGCACGCATGATGGAAAAGGCTGTTACTTATTACATAATGGCTGGTAATAAATCATTGCAAATTAGTGCTTTTCGAGAAGCAAAAATTTTTTTTGAACATGCACTTAGTTTCGAAGTAACAAAAGAAAGGGGAACACTCCTGAGAAAAATAGGAATTGCTTATTATGGTTTGGGCTTACTAGAAAAAGCGAAACTATCTTTTGAACAAAGCATAAATATTAACCAAATTGAAAATCCGCTTCTGGCTGCGGAAAGTGAAGCTTGGCTAGGTAGAGTACTAGTTGATTTTGGAGATTTTCACCTAGCAAAAGACATAATTGAGCATGGACTAGCTTCAGCGGAATCGTCAAACAATGAATTGTTTGCCCACCTTCTTAACGAACTTGCTTATGTTAATATGAGTCTGGAATTTTTAGATATTGCAGAAAACCTTAATCGAAAAAGCCTAGAGATTTGTGAAAACAATGGATACTCATCTTTATTAGCAAAAGTATTATATGATTTAGGTTGTTGTTTACATATAAAAGGAGATTTTTCTGAGGCAACAGCCATATTAAACAAAGGGATTAATATAGCACAAAATACAAAATCTAAAAGTATAGAAGCGTATTGTCATAATGAATTAGGATGGATAAATTACGATATCCAAAAATTCGATGTTTCATTAACTGCCTTTAGTATGGGGTTATCTATTGCAAAAAATATTGATAACAAATGGCTGATTTGTGAATCGCTGAATGGGTTAGGTTTTTGTAATTGTGCAGAAAACAATAGCCAAGTTGCGGAAGCATTGCTTAAAGAATCATTGGAAATTGGTCATGAAATTGAAGGTATGACAGAAACTCTTTTGGTTTTGGTTGGATTTGCTAATTTATATTTAAAAAGAGATGAAATTATCAAAGCTTGCGAACTGATAGACATTGCGTTAAATCATCCGTCCAGCGATTATGAGATAAAATATTTTGCTAGGAAGACTTTAGCTAACATAAAAGAACTAAATATCATCAATGTTGCTGAAGGAAAAATCAGTAACATTGATGATAGGTATGAAGAAACAGTAAAAAATATATTAGACACAAAGCAGAGCGACAATAGCTTTGTCGAGTAATATGTTAATAAAGGCAAGGGTAACGTCATTCTCCAATTACTAATTCTCCCGCTTCAACTCCTGATATATACGCCCCATGTACAGTTGGAAAATATCTGCGTGAAGTCGCCTCACCTGCAAAAAATAAAACATCATCCACAGGTTCAAACAAAGCATCATGGTCATCACCGCTGGCAAACGGCGGAACATACGAATACGCGCCAAACGAAAAAGGGTCTTTGCTCCAACGCGTAATCAAATAACTTTCAGGCTCAGGAATTTCATCCCCAAACAAAAAACGCAAACGCTTCATCGCACCCGCCAAAATTTCATCATCCGATAATTCTTCCAAAGCCCACGCCTCGTCCCCGCCATGAAACGCCAGCAAAATCGGCTCACCCACAAACGGCGCATAACTCAACCAATACACCCACTGCCCATTCTCCTCACCCGCATAACTGATGTTTTCAATTTCAGCATCCCAAAATATTTTTGGAAATTTCAAATAGACTTTATTTAACAATCCCATCTTAAGGCGATTAATTGATTCTTGTTTTGATTTGGGAAGCGGCGGCTCAAACTTGATTTGAGCTTGTTTCAACACACCCAACGGAATCGTCACTACAACTTTTTCTGCCATAAAAACCCCAGCAGACGTTTCAACTTCAACTCCATCTTTGTTATAGCGAATCAAATCCACTTTTGTGTTCAATCGGATGTCCAAACCGTTTGCAAGTCCATCCGTGATTTGGTTATAGCCTCGCGGAAAAATCACATGCTGACCACCAAACTCTTCGTCCGCATTCCATTCCCATAAAGATAAATCTTTCGGGTCCGCCGCATACTCTAAAGACGTTTCATATTGGATATACAGATTCAACTCCCGTAATTCTTGCGATGATAAATTTCGTTTTGCAATTATCATGTCAAATGCTTCCTGCAAAGACATATCTTCATCCACTTCTTCACCAATCTCCTCCACTTCTTCATAAATCGATTCAAACAAGCGTTCCATCTTCAAAAATTCAGCCGAAGTCATTTCTTCTCCATCGGCATGAAAAACAATTCCATTATCATCATTGGTTGGGATTGTTTCTGCATTAAATTTCTTTGCCAATTCTGTAATCGGATTTTTATTGATTCCATGAATCCACGATGCACCTAAATCCAGTGGCACGCCGAGAGATGAATCAGTCCACATTCTTCCGCCGATACGATCTCTCGCTTCCAGAATCATTACATTCACATTTTTATCTGCTAACGTTCGTGCGGCAGCGAGTCCCGAAATCCCTGCACCAATCACAATCACTTTTGCATGATTAGAATCATTTTCTTGTGGCATAGAATTTTCCTGTGAGTCTTGAATCAATCCGCAAGATACAGCAAATGCAGAAGCAGTTCCAATAGAAGCAACTTTCAAAAAATCTCGGCGGTTAAATTTTTTCATTTTATCTTTTCTATAATATTCGGTGGTTGAGTAGCCGCGCTCTTGCTCTTTGCGGCGTATCGAAACCACATTTTTTTCTATTCCCTTGTGGTCTCGATACGGGTTTCGACATTCGTCTCAACCCTACTCGACCACCGATTATGTATTAATAACGCAACCACAGCCCCAATATTATCAAACACCAACACATCAATCAGGGATGGATGCCGCCCCGGCACAAATGATTGATGAAATTCATCTGTTGCGGAATATATCAATGCCAACATCCATGCAAGAAGATAATTCTTCTTGGGTAAAGCATGTAAGTATGAAAGTGCGAGCAATCCATATCCAACTGCATGAGCAGATTTTTTGACAAAATAATCCCATGAGCCGTAATTGGGCAATTCATTGCTAGAACGTGACGAAAATAGAAAAATGACAATCATCAAAGTCAATGCAGGAAGCCAACGGGGTAAAATTGATTTAAGAGGTTTCATTGAATACAGTTTATCTTAAAAAAGATAATGAATGGCTAGGCTTTCAAAATCCACAACAAATCATCACCACACAAAACATAAATGAAGTTCGGGGAGCATTGCAAAATGTTGAGGCATTGGTCAATGAAAAAAAATTACATGCCGTTGGATTTGTCAGTTATGAAGCGGCAAGTGCGTTTGATTCCGCGTTGCAGACGTTTGAGTTAAAAAATTTTCCGTTGATTTGGTTTGGGTTGTATGATGCACCACAGACTTCGGAAGTCTTTAAAGACTTCCGAAGTCTTAACATTAATTGGCAACCAAATACACAAAAAGAAGATTACAACCTCGCGATTCAGAAAATCAAAGAGAATATTGCAAACGGAAAAACATATCAAGTCAACTACACCATGCGCCTCATTGCTACGGGAGAAATTGATTCTGTTTCTTTATTCACTCACCTCGCCCAAGCACAAAACAAATACGCCGCCTTTATTGAAACAGATGATTTTGCAATTTGCTCAGCATCACCTGAATTATTTTTCGAATTAGACGGTGATGTAATCAGAAGTAAACCAATGAAAGGGACAATTAAACGCGGAAGAACAACAAAAGAGGATAATGAAAACCTAATTTGGCTACGCGCATCTGAGAAAAATCGCGCTGAGAATGTGATGATTGTAGATATGATTCGTAATGACTTAGGAAAAATCGCTCAACTTGGCAGTGTGCATGTGCCAGAATTATTTGCAATTGAAAAATACCCGACGTTATTTCAAATGACATCCACTGTGCAAGCAAAAACAAATGCTTCGGTGATAAAAATTCTTTCAGCACTATTTCCATGTGCATCCATCACTGGCGCGCCAAAAGTTAGCACAATGAAAATTATCAAAGAACTGGAAACAAGCCCGCGCAAGATTTATACAGGCAGTATTGGATACATTTTTCCGAATCGCCAAGCACGATTTAATGTAGCGATTCGGACGGCATTGATTGATAAAAAAAATAATTCTGCTGAATACGGAGTCGGTGGTGGAATTGTGTGGGACTCAGAAGATAAAGATGAATATGAAGAAGCGTTGTTGAAAGCAAAGGTTTTAACAAATCCCCCACAACCACAATTTTCTCTCTTTGAAACTTTGCTTTGGACTCCAAATGAAGGTTATTTTCTGTTAGAAAAACATTTGGCACGTTTGAAGGATTCAGCAAATTATTTTGACTTAGAGTTTTCGGAAGATAAGACAGTAAATCAGTTGTCAGTAGTCAGTAATCAGTTATCAATATCTAGTAATCAATTGTTAAGGGCTAGGGTAAAAATTATCTTAGATAAAAATGGAAACTTAACTAATGAGATAAAAGAATTTTCATTGCAGGAAAAAATTTTCAAAGTTTGTCTGGCAAATCAGCCTGTTGATTCAAATGATGTCTTTCTTTTTCATAAAACAACTCATCGAGAAATATACGAAAAGTCTATGCAAACAGACTTTGATGATGTTCTGCTCTTTAATGAAAAATATGAATTGACTGAATTTACAATTGGAAATTTAGTTGTTGAAATCAATGAAGAATTTTTTACCCCCCCCATCGTTTGTGGATTGTTAGCAGGTACTTTCAGAGAGCATTTGCTTGAAACAGGAAAAATAAAAGAAAGGATTATTTATAAAGATGAATTAAGTCATTTTGAGAAAATCTATTTGATTAATTCTTTGAGGAAGTGGGTTGAAGTTGAATTAACCGTCCCGCAGGTTAGGTGAATTATTTTGTGTTTTTCAAATAACCTGCGGGACGTTAATTACTTATTGAAGTGTAACTGTCACGGTCACAGAGCCATCACCAACGGGTGCGCCCGCAAGAAAAATTTGCTGACCACTTTCATGCCCATCGAAAGCTAAAGTGAAGGCTCCCGCAAAATTAGTGGCTAAGTTCGTGTCTTCTGTATAGCCTAATTTACCAAATTCATCTTTATAAAATTTGATGACATCATCGCTACTCATGTTGGTTTGAAAAGTAACCGTGGCAGGGTCTGAGTAGGAAAATACATTAAAGGCATCGCTTGGGACTGGGAAGCCAGATTCATTTTCAGTAGATACACCACCTGAATCTGTAGAATCGGATGGCGGGGCAGTGTCGCCACCACTATCTACTGGAGGTAGAGGTTGGATATCAATATCATTACCACTATCCCCACCACCCATAATGGTTTGGCAAGCAAGTGAAGCAATTATTAAAGCAGTGATGGCTAACAAAATACTATATTTTTTCATTTTCTTATTCTCCTTTTTTATTGAGATTATAAAATTTTCTAAATTATTGTGTATCCCCCATTGTGTATATGTGAAAAGTGCGTGGCACCAAACGGGCGGAGTTTTTTTATTAATCAGAATTATCTTATCGTTAGAATCAATCTTGTTAAGTGTGGTGCGACGCACTCACCGTCAATACATTATGGGACGCAGATGAACGCAGAAAACGCAGATTTTAATTTTTTGAATCAGCGTTCATCAGCGTTTATCTGCGTCCAAAACAGTTTTTTGACTTATTGCTGATAAATTCTAATTTTGTTATGTGTGGTGCGACGCACACGCCGTCAGACAAGAAAATTTTGATGAAACAGAATCAAATACAAATTAAGTATGAAGCGTTAAATCGAAAAGTGGATGAGTCTGTTCAACTCATCCACTTATATATCGTCCCGCAGGTTTTCCAAGTCATTAAATTTCTGACAATAAACCTGCGGGACGTTTGCTTAATTATCTACTGGCGGTTTGAAAATCAAGAACACTGCGTTGACGAGAATTCCTAAAACTGCGGCAGTGGCAATGGCGGGTAAGCCACTGGGGAAGATGCCTTGTAAAATTGGAATGGGCAAAGAACCACCATCGAAACCGATGTTGCCACCAATACCGACAACCATAATTACAGCACCGACTGCTAAGTTGCGCGGATTAAACATGCTGACTTTATGCTCTTGCATAAGTGCAATACCTTGCATACCAATTGCACCGAAGAGGTAAATGGCTAAACCACCACTTACTGCTAATGGCACTGTTTGAATGAGACCAGCAAGTTTGCCTATAAAACCAAGCAAGACGGCAATTACACCCGCCGCAATTAATGCAGGACCAGAATAGTTGCGGGTAATTGCCATGAGTGAGTTATTTTCACCATAGTTTGTACCAGCCGTTGCACCAAGCATACCTTTGAGTGTGTCATCCACACCATCTAATACAAGGTTGAAACCGATGTGCTTATCAAGTTCATATTTTTCACGCCCACTATCTTCTGCGAAGCGGTCAACATATAAACTGATTTGATACAAGTGAGCCGTTGATTCTGGAATGGTTGCAATTGCCATGACTGCTACGCTGAAAATTGCGGTAGCAACCATTGCGCCTGTAAAAGTTGGGAAGGTAAAGTTTGGCACAGCAAACCATGGAGCGGCGGCAAATGGAGCAAATTGGTCTGGGTTGGGAGCAATCAACATAGAGGAGACATACCCAACGACTGCGCCTAGTAATACCGGAATCATACCCATAAATCCACTGGCTTGCAGATAGACCGAGAAGAAAATAGTAGCCAGCAAAGTGATGATAGCCACAGCCCAGTTTGCACCTGCTAAATCTAACGCGGCAAATGCCAAACCAAAACCGATAATTGCGGCAACAGAACCTGTCACAATCGGAGGCAGGACTCTATCAATCGCATCTTTACCAACTTGTTGAATGACCAAACCGATGATGATATTCAACAAGCCTGTTACAACAATGCCTGCTTGAATCGTGCTAATCACATTGTCTGGCAAAGGTGTACCAAATGCAGGTAGGCTTCCAGTCATTTGTTGGGCAATGGTCAGATACGCGGCAATGTAACTAAAACTGGAGCCATAAAATAGCGGAATAAATTTTCCGATGCGCCATTTAGAAAGTAACAAAGCCACAATTGTGCCAAGCCCTGAAACTGTCAGAACAACTCCAACATGAAAACCACACAATGCCGCTACAAATGCAGTCGCGGGGAACATCGTCAGCACATGTTGAAAGCCCAAAAGAATCGTCTGCCCCATCGGCGGATTATCATTGGGCAAATACCCCATTACATTATTTTTTGCCATCGTCATTTCTCCTGTTGTTGATTTTGATGATGATGATTTAGAAACACTTGCGTTTGGCTTACTTGTCTTACTCGTTTTACTATTTTTCTTTTTCGTTGCCATGCTCTACATTCTCCTTTCCTTGAAAACAAAACTTTTGAATCAACAATCCTCAATAATCACCTCCAACAAAAATCGCCGCGCATTTCAAGCACAGCGATAGAAAAGAATGTGATATTAGACTCACAAGCCATGAGTCGATTCTCAGCGCATACACCACAACAAGGTTGAGAAAAGCGCATCTTACCTACCATAACCCGCTGGTACACCCTGAGATACGCCTTTTTTAGACGAAAATCCGCTTCATTCTGACCCTCAGCCTGTTTCTGTTTAGACACATTCCCCTCACTTGATTTGACTTTCGCAATATCCTTGTGCTACACTTTAAACAAAAAACGTTCCGCAGGTTGGTTAAAAGTATTTTTGGTAAAAAATTAAACCTGCGGGACGCTTGATATTTATAAAGGAATCGTTCATGCAACTCAAAGGCGACGTAATCATCAAAGCACCACGCAAAAAAGTTTGGGATTTTTTAACCGACCCCAATCAACTCGCTCAATGTGTGCCAGGCATTGAAAGTGTTGAAGAAATTGAGAAATTAAAAAAATATCGTGGCGTTGTTTCGGTTGGGCTTGGTTCCGTCAAAGCGAAATTTAATGGCGAAGTAGATATTCTTGAATTAGATGAACCAAATTTTGCAAAACTCAAAGCACATGGCAAAGCAACGGGAAGCACTGCCGATGCTATCAGTGAAATGAAAATGTCCGATGCACCAGATAATTCCACGCTTGTTGAATGGACTGCTGATATTAACGTCTCAGGTCAATTGGCGAGTTTGGTATCAAGGCTCATGGTTCCAGTGTCACAAAAATTAGCGGGCGTTTTTTATGATGAAGTGAAGAAGAGAATAGAAAAAGAATAATTATGGAGTGCGGAAGCTTGCTTCCGCAACTGTGCAGGAGCAAGCTCCTGCACTCCAAAAGAAAAGAATGCGCGATATTTTGGCAGATGTCGAAAAATGGATAGACACGGGGGAAATCATTGCGCTTGCCACTGTGATACAAACTTGGGGTTCAGCACCACGTAAAGTTGGTTCACACATGGCATTTACAATCAGTGGAGAAATCACTGGTTCAGTCAGTGGTGGATGTGTAGAAAATGCGGTCATTGAAGCGGGGTATGAAGTGCTGAAAACAAATCAGCCGAAACTTTTACATTTTGGTGTAGCCGACGAAACCGCATGGGAAGTCGGCTTAGCCTGCGGGGGAAGTATTGATATTTTTGTAAACACACTTAATTCAGAAAATTTTCAACATATTAAATCTATTTATCAAAATGAATCCCCTGCAATTCAAGTTACTGTGATTGCTGGTTCAGACAAATTTCTTGGTAAAGAAATCATTATTACAGAAGATAAACAAGCTTTCGGTTCTATCGGCAACGAATGGGATAAGAAAGTGTTAAATTTGGTAATGGAATCTTTATCACAAAACACCTCACGCCGCGTTGATTTGAATGAAGATATCCAAGTATTTGTATCTCTAATTCAACCTTCACCCACTTTGGTTATCATTGGTGGAGTACATATCGCAAAAGCACTTGTTTCCTTAGCAAAAACTTTGGGTTATCAAACCATTTTGATTGACCCTCGCAAAGCTTGGGGGAATGCAGAGCGTTTTCCAAATGTAGATATGATTATCCAATCTTGGATTGATGAAGCATTTGAAAAAATTAATTTAAATTCTTCAACCGCAATTGCCGTTTTGACTCACGACCCAAAGATTGATGACCCTGCCATAAAAATCGCCTTGAATAGTTCGGCGTTTTATGTCGGTGCATTGGGAAGTAAAACCACGAATGCAAAACGGAATCAAAGATTATTAAGTGATGGTGTTAGCGAATCGCAAATTAACAAAATCCATGCACCCATTGGTCTGGATATTGGTGCACAAAATCCAGAAGAGATTGCATTGGCGATTATGTCGGAAGTAGTAAAAAGTTTCAGGAAGCAGAAACAATTAGCAATTAAGAATGAAGCGGAATTAATCTCTAATTCTCCAATCCTCATTAATAAGGAGATTGCTTCGGGCAAATAACACGCCCTCGCAATGACATAAAAATGAAACCCGCATCTTTTGATTATCACGCACCAAACACAATTGAAGAAGTTTTAGATTTGAAACATCAATACGGCGACGATGCCAAATTTTTGGCGGGTGGGCAAAGCCTTGTACCTGCCATGAATTTTCGCATTGTTCAGCCCAGCATTTTAATTGATTTAAATCGTGTCAATGAATTGAGTTACATTCGAGAAGATAAAAATGTGATTCGCATTGGTGCAATGGCGCGTGAAAGACATTTGGAATTTGATTCTTCAATTAAGAAACATACGCCGTTGTTACATGAAGCAGTTCCGTTTATTGCACATCCACAAATACGAAATCGTGGAACAATTGGTGGGAGCGTTGTCAATGCTGACCCTGCGGCTGAATTACCTGTGTTGATGTTGGCATTGAATGCAAGATTGAAAGCAAAAAATAAATCTGGCGAGCGTTGGATGGATGCCAAAGATTTTTTTGCTGGCATGTTTACAACATCACTTACCCCAGATGAAGTTTTAGTTGAAGTTGAATTGCCGTTTAGTGAAAAAAATACAGGCTGGTCATTTATGGAAGTTGCGCCGCGTTCTGGTGATTACGCCATGATGGGCGTGGCAACATTGGTGACTTTGGATAAAAATAAAAAATGTAAATCTGCAAAGTTAGTTTATTTGAATGCAGGGGATGGACCTGTTGAAGCGTTTGAAGCAGAAAAACTTTTGGAAGGTGCAGTTTTGGATGACAAGTTGATTGAGTCTGCCGCTTCACATGCTAGCGAAAAAGAAATAAATCCATTTGGTAATATCCACGCTTCAATAGATTTTCAACGACATTTAGCAAATTTATTGACGAAGAAAACATTGAAACAAGCACTACAACGCGCAGTCAAAGAGAATTAGAGAAATAGAGAATTGATAATTATGACTCACACCATCACACTCACTGTCAATGGGCAAAAATATACCCGCACTGTTGAGGCGCGCATGTTACTTAGTGATTTTATTCGCCACGAACTTGGATTAACTGGTACACATGTCGGTTGTGAACATGGAGTCTGTGGTGCTTGCACAATTTTATTTGATGGTGAATCTGCTCGTTCTTGTTTAACATTTGCAGTCCAAGCCGATGGGCATGAAATTACAACAGTTGAAGGCTTAGCAAAAGACAAAGATAACTTACATCCGTTACAACAATCTTTTTGGGAAGCACATGGATTGCAATGTGGTTATTGCACACCAGGTATTTTAATGAGCATGATTCCGTTCCTAAAACAAAATCCCAACCCAACTGAAGATGAAATTCGCCATGCGCTTTCTGGAAATTTATGTCGTTGTACAGGCTATCAACACATTGTCGATGCGGTCAAGTTGGCGAGTGAGAAAATGCGGTAATTTGGTAATTGGTAAATAGTAATTGGAGAATTGGAGAATTAGAGAATTAGAGATTATGAATCTAAATCCATTAAGTCAAGCCTTTCGTAAAGGTGAATTACCAATTACGAATTACATTTCTCAACTTGAAAATCATTTTGAGAAAATTGAACCTTCCGTGCTTGCATTTATTCCTGAATCGAATCGTTTTGAAAGATTACTCAAAGAAGCAGAAGAACTTGTCAAAAAATATCCTGATGCAAATAATCGCCCCTTACTATTTGGTATGACTGTCGGCGTGAAAGATATTTTTCATGCAAATGGTTTCACTACGCAAGCAGGAAGCAAATTACCCGCACAAGATTTACAAGGTGATGAAGCAAGTAGTGTGACGAAATTAAAAAATGCTGGTGCGCTTGTGATGGGCAAAACTGTCACAACTGAGTTTGCCTATTTCACACCTGGAGCAACACGCAATCCGCATAATCAAAATCACACACCTGGCGGTTCGAGTAGTGGTTCTGCGGCGGCAATTGGAGCAAACCTTTGTGACATCACACTTGGCACACAAACCATCGGCTCGGTGATTCGTCCTGCTGCGTTTTGTGGTGTGGTTGGATTCAAACCAACGTATGAAAGAATTTCTCGTGAGGGTGTGATTCCGTTGTCACCTACTTTTGATCATGTTGGAGTGTTTGCAAATGATGTTTCGAGAGTAAAAGATGTTGCTTCTGTGCTAATTGGAGATTGGAGATTAGAGATTAGAGATTCAAAACCTATTCTCGGAATTCCCGAAGGAAAGTTTTTAAACAATACATCTAAAGAAGGTTTGAAAAATTTTGAAGAGACCTGCAAATTACTAGTTACGAATTACGAATTACGCTATGTTAAAGTTATGCATGATTTTCAAGAAATTAAAAACCGCCATAATTCCATACTTGCTTATGATGCCGCAATAGTGCACAAAGATTGGTTCAACAAACATTCAATTCTCTACTCCCCCAAATTCTCCGACCTTATCAAACGCGGAGGAACAATTACCAATTACCAATTACATCTCGAAGCGCGTGATGAGTTTAGAAATCAAATTACGGAATTAATGAATCAAAATCAAATTGACGTATGGATTTGTCCGCCTGCTATTGATGTTGCACCGAAAGGTCTTGATTCAACTGGCGACCCCGTCATGTGTTTACCTTGGACTCAAATTGGGTTTCCTGCCATCAATCTTCCAACTACAAAGAATGAAGAGAACTTGTCATTCGGTTTACAACTTGTTGGCGCATGGAATTCAGATGAATCATTATTAACTTGGGCAGAACAAATAGAAAAGGTTGTGAGAAAGATATGACAGTGATTAAGTGGAATGTTCGCGCAGGAACATATTATGATTCAGTTGTACTCATGCAACTTCAACGCGGACTTTTAGAATTAAATGGCGTGTTGGATGCAGGCGTTGTTATGGCGACTCCTGCCAACAAAGATTTACTCGCCACAAATAATTTATTACCAGAAAATATTTCAGCCAACCCTGATGACTTATTAATCGTTGTCAAAGCAAATGATGATGCTTCTGCTGAAGATGCCATCAGCAAAGTAGATGAACTTCTCGCTCGGCGCAAATCCTCTAATTCTCAAAATTCTCTTGACTTTCGCCCGCGAAGTTTATCTGCCGCCGTAAAACAATTGCCTGAAGCAAATTGGGTTTTGATTTCTGTGCCAGGTCGTTATGCGGCAGGTGTGGCACGCGAAGCACTTGAACTTAATAAACATGTTTTTCTTTATAGTGATAATGTTTCACTTGAAGATGAAATTTCATTAAAGAAAACTGCGCGTGAAAAAGGTTTGCTCGTAATGGGACCTGATTGTGGCACAGCTATCATCAATGGAATTGGTTTAGGATTTGCAAATCGTGTTCGTCGTGGAGCGATTGGAGTTGTTGGCGCGTCTGGCACAGGCACACAAGCAGTGACCGCACACATTCACAATCTCGGTGCTGGAATTTCTCACGCCATCGGCACAGGTGGGCGTGATTTGAAATCTGATGTCGGGGCAATCACTGCCAATCAAGCCTTGGATTTGTTAGCACGTGATTCAGATACAAAAGTAATTGCACTTATTTCCAAGCCGCCCTCACCTGACGTTGCGACTCAATTAATTTCCGCCGCACAATCTACGGGCAAACCTGTTGTTATTTATTTCATTGGTTATCCCCCACCTGCTAGAAAAATTGGTAATTTACATTTTGCAATTAGTTTAAGTGAAGCGGCGGAAATGGCTGTTAGAGAATTGGAGAATTCGAGAATTAATAATTCTGCAATCATCCATAATGGTTTTATACGTGGATTATTTTCTGGAGGTACTCTTGCCTACGAGACTCTCTTAGGACTGCAAGCATTTCTATCTCCAATCTATTCCAATTCTCCAATCTCTGATTCTCAAATTCTCTCCGATCCTTTACATAGTCATAAGCACACCATCATTGATTTAGGTGATGAATTTTTCATGGTTGGGCGATTGCATCCCATGATTGATAATGATTTACGCATCAGACGCATGAAACAAGAAGCGGCTGATTCAGAAGTTGGGATGATTCTGTTTGACGTTGTTCTCGGTGAAGGTTCGCATCTTGACCCTACGGGAGAGTTGGTTCCTGTTATTCAAGAGATACAAGCCTCAAGAAAAGACATTGAATTTGTTGCTATGGTAATTGGTACAGATGATGACCCACAAAATATTCAATCTCAAATTGAGAAATTGCAAGAAGCAAATGTTACAGTCTTCCGCACTGCTGCAGAAGCAGTTGAATACATCAGTTTGAAGTTTAGTGAAAATAAATCAAATCAATTTCCGCCTGTAAATCTTGAACAGTTAAAACAACCGCTTGCTGGAATCAATGTTGGACTTGAATCTTTTTATGAAAGTTTGATATCTCAAGGCACACAAGCCGTACATGTAGAGTGGAAACCACCTGCGGGTGGGAATGAAAAGTTAGCTGCTTTATTAGCAAAGATGAAAACAAAAAAAGAGAATTAGAGAACTAGGGAATTCTCTAATTCTCACACGGAGATTATTATGAACATAGATAATGCCAACACTACTGCCATAAATCGTCTGATGGAAGCCAGACCCATTCTCAAAGGTGTTGCAACCGCACGCGATGTTATCCCCGGCATGAAAGATAATTTATTTTTACATGCGGGTCCGCCCATTGAATGGGCGCGGATGTCGGGTCCGCTCAAAGGCGCGATTATCGGGGCGATGTTGTTCGAGAAAATAGCGGCTGATGAAACAGAAGCAACTGCAATGGTAGAAAGAGGCGAAGTCGAATTTGATTCATGTCATCATCACGGTGCAGTGGGTCCGATGGCGGGAGTCACATCTGCATCCATGAAAGTCTATGTTGTTGAAAATGCTGAACACGGAAATAAATCTTTTTCAAATTTGAATGAAGGCTATGGAAAAGTTTTGCGCTATGGTGCATACAGTGAAGATGTGTTGAAAAAATTGCATTGGATGAATGATGTATTGGGAACAGCGTTAGCAGATGCACTTGCGAGTTCAAGCGGAATTGATATGCGTGCGTTGATGTCTGAAGCGTTGCACATGGGCGATGAAGGACATAACCGCAACAAGGCAGGTTCATTGTTATATTTGAAACTGATTGCACCGTTGATTGCCAAGACAACGAAAGATAATTCGGCAACATCTGAAGTATTGCAATTTCTTGGTGACAATGCTTTGAGTGTTTTGAACCCTGTCATGGCGGCGTGTAAAGCAATGACTGATGCCGCGCATGGTGTGGAAGGTTCAACGATTGTTACAACAATGGCGCGCAATGGAACTGATTTTGGAATTCGAGTCAGTGGGCTTGGTGATAAACAATGGTTTACAGCACCTGCTGAAATTCCAGTTGGTTTGTTCTTCTCAGGCTTTTCACAAGATGATGCAAACCCTGACATTGGCGATAGTGCTATTACAGAAACCGCAGGTATTGGTGGATTCGCTATGGCAACTGCCCCTGCAATAGTGACTTTCGTTGGTGGTACACCCAAAGATGCAATGAACGCTACACTTGAAATGTATGAAATTACGTTTTCAGAAAGCAAGTTTTTTACTATGCCATCACTAGATTTTCGTGGCACGCCCACAGGCATTGATATCCGTAAAGTTGTTGAGTTAGGAATCACACCGCGCATCAACACAGGCATTGCACATAAGAATGCAGGTGTTGGTCAAGTGGGGGCGGGGTTAGTTAGACCGCCATTGAAAATATTTGAAGATGCGTTGCTGGCGTTTGCGGAGAAGTACGAAATCTAGAAGAGAATTAAGAGAATTGGTAATTGAGTAATTAGTAAATAGTAATTGGAGGATGTTGTATGTCTGCTACTTTTGAAAACTTACGAATTTTGCAAAAAGCTGAAGAGGTTGCTGATTCAGTTTGGAAAAAAGTTATTAATTGGGAGGAGTTTGCAAAAGATGTTGTTGGAAAGCAAATGACTCGTTCTGCTGATTCAGTCGGCGCAAACATTGCTGAATCTTTTGGCAGATTTAATTTTGGAGAAAAACTTCAATTCTTATATTATTCGCGGGGTAGTTTATTTGAGACTAAATATTGGCTAAATCGTGCACATACACGAGAGTTAATGAAACCTGATGAAGTGCAAGAATACACAAAACGCTTAACGGATTTGGCACGTCAATTAAATATCTTTGCCAACAGTTTAAAAACAGTTCGTGCTGAACAAAAATCAAAACCTTCTTCTGTACGAGAACCTCAAATGGAGTATATAACTATTGACTTAGACGACATTCCCACCCCACTATTTTCCGAAGAAGAAATTAATTGGTTAAACACCTAATTACCAATTACCTAATTACTAATTACATATTTACCAAAGGAGTACTACTATGAAAATCTATGATTTATCCCAAGACCTCAATGCCGATGCTTCATTCTGGCCCTTCTACCCGCCATTTGAAGTGAAATATATTAAGCGCAAAGCGGAACAAGGTGTGAATGCTCAATATATTATGACATCCAATCATATGGGCACACATTTGGATGCGCCAAAACATTTTGTGACCAGTGGCAAGACGATTGAGCAAATTCCAATTGAATGGTGTTATGGACCCGGCGTGATTGTTGACTTGAGCGATATGCTTGATGACCTCGGTATGTTTACACCAGAAGACATTGAAAAACGTGCGGATGTGCGCGAAGGCGATATTTTATTCATTCATACAGGTTGGCATAAGTATTCTTTCTTCAGCCCAACAGGTGATGAAGAAAGATATATTCAAAGACATCCCGGTCCACATTACAGCATTTGTGATTGGTTGTTGAAAAAGAAAATTCACATCTGGGGCGTGGACATGATCTCGACTGATCATCCAATGAATTTGCCGATTGGACGTTTTCTCGGCAAAGGCGGATTGGAGCATTGGCAAAAAGTCCGCAAGTTGACCGAAGCAAAATTTGGTGCAGACAAGATGGATGAATTATTCCCAGATTCCGCTTATCAATTAACTCATAACGCTTTGTTCCCGCATGATTGTATGCATGTCGAAAACCTCGGCGGTGATATTGGATTGAAAGAATTGCACAACAAACGTATCACGCTTGGTGTGTTTCCATGGAAGTTCAAAGGTGGGGAAGCTGCGTTTTGTAGAGCTGTGGCTTGGGCGTAGTTAATTGATGTCATTGCGAGGAGTTGCGAAGCAACGACGAAGCAATCTCCAAACAATGAGGAGATTGCTTCGGGCAGAAGAACACTGCCCTCGCAATGACATGAAAGAGGTTTTATGACAACTCGATACTTCGGCGAAAGAATCAAACGCAATGAAGACCCACGTCTTCTAACGGGTCAAGGCTTGTATGTAGATGATGTTGATTTGCCCAACATGTTGCATGTTGCATTTCTGCGTAGTCCCTATGCACATGCAAAGATAAATAGCATTGATGTTTCGCAAGCCTTGACTCGCGAAGGTGTGGTTGCGGTTTACACTGCGAATGATTTAGGTGATTATTGGCAACCAGGTCCGTTGTTGGTTTCGCCGCCACCTGTCAAAGACATTACCTTCAATCAAAAAACTCAGGTGCCACTTGCTAAAGATAAAGTCAAATTTGCGGGTGAACCGATTGCGATGATTGTCGCCAAAAGTCGTTATATCGCCGAAGATGCTTTAGCAGATATACAAATTGATTATGAGCCATTAAATGCAGTTGTTGATTTAGAAAAAGCATTACAACCTGATAGCACTTTGATTCATGAAGAGATTGGTTCAAATATCGCCGCGCATGTTGTGCAAACAAAAGGCGATTATGAATCTGCAAAGAATAAAGCAGACTTAATTATCAAACGCCGATTCTTGTATGATCATGGCTGTGCCGCTGCGATGGAGAATCGTGGCATTGTGGCGGAATGGGATAAACGTGCGGGCAGATTAACTGTCTGGGATACAACCCAAGCACCCGTTGTGATTCGAAACGGACTCGCTGGCATGTTAGGACTCTCTGAAAGACAAGTGCGAGTCATTGCGCCATTCATCGGCGGCGGATTTGGTCCCAAAATCATGATGTTTTATCAAGAAGAAGTGTTAGTTCCATGGGCGGCGATGAAATTGAATCGCCCTGTCAAATGGATTGAAGACCGCGCTGAAAATTTTGTTGCCACAACTCATGAGCGTGGACAAATCCATGATGCAGAAATTGCATTTGATAAAGATGGTCATATTCTCGGTGTACATGATGTTTTCTTGCATGACACTGGTGCGTATGCACCTTATGGTTTGACCGTTCCGCTTAATTCACAAGCCAATGTGTTGGGATTGTATGAAATCAAAAATTATTACAGTGAATTTACGGCTGTGTTTACCAACAAAACCATCGTCACACCGTATCGCGGAGCAGGACGACAACATGGTGTGTTTGTGATTGAACGTGCTTTAGATATTGCCGCAAAAGAATTGAAGATAGACCGTGCTGAGATTCGTCGTCGTAATTTTATTAAGCCTGAGCAATTTCCGTATAACAACGAAATTATTTACCAAGATTTTGCACCGATTGTGTATGACAGTGGAAATTATGAACCATTGCTAGATATGACTCTTGAAAAAATTGATTACCACAAATTCGTCAATGAAATTCAGCCGAAGTTAAGAAAAGAAGGAAAATACGTCGGCATTGGACTCGTTGCTTATGTTGAAGGCACAGGCATTGGTCCGTATGAAGGTGCAAAAGTTCAAGTGATGAGCAGTGGACGTGTTTCCGTCGTGACAGGTGTTGGCACGCAAGGGCAAGGTCACTTCACAAGTTTTGCACAAATCGTAGCAGAACAAATCGGCGTGAGTGTAGATAAGATTGATGTTGTCACTGGTGACACCGATCAATTTTATTGGGGTGCAGGCACATTTGCGAGTCGTGGTGCTGTTGTAGCAGGCAATGCGATTCATGAAGCCGCAAAAGTTGTGCGTAAAAAGATTCTCAAATTAGCATCCGAACATTTCAATGCACCCGAAGATGAACTCGAACTCGAAGATGGATTTGTAAGAGTGGCAGACATTCCACGACAATCTATTTCATTGGGTGAATTAGCAGGCAAAGCAAATCCGATGCGTGGGGCTGTCAAACCTGGTACAGAGCCTGGATTAGAAGCGACCAATTATTTCGGTCCAGAAAGAGGCGCAACTGCAAGTGGAATCCATGCCATGATTATCGAAGTCAATCCTGAGACGATGCAAATCCAAATCCAAAAATATTTGGTGGTGCATGATTGCGGAAGAGTCATCAACCCGTTAATTTTGGATGGGCAAATTCATGGCGGTGTGGCGCAAGGAATTGGAAACGCTTTTTATGAACATCTCAAGTATGATGAAAATGGGCAATTGCTGAACGGCACGTTTATGGATTATCACCTGCCCACTAGCCTTGAAGTGCCGCGCATTGATACTGCGCATGGCGAAACGCTTTCACCGCTCAATGAAATGGGCGTGAAAGGTGCAGGCGAAGCAGGTGCGATTCCTGTCGGTCCGTTGTTTGCACAAGCATTGGAAGATGCATTGCACGATGTGAATTTTGAAATTTTAGAAATTCCAATTAATTCAAATCGATTGTGGGAAATAGTTAATAGAAAGTAGAAAGTGGAAAATCGGTGGTCGAGTAGCCGCGCACTTGTTTTTTGCGGCGTATCGAGACCCGCTTCTTTCTTAGCCGATGGTTGATTCTTGACCTTCGGCTTTTTCTTTAACGTGAAAAGGATACGGTTATAATTTACATTTAGAAAACAGTAGTATACTGCCGTTTAATTTTTAATTGCACTCTCAAAGAAAGAATCTCATATGAATAAAGAACCTCCAAATATAACAATCATAGCAGCAATAATAGGAGCTACAGCAATAATAATTGCCGCTATGATAAGCTTGGTTGCACCTTTCGTTGAAAACTGGGCTACTAATTACCGTCCTCCATCAACTGCAACTGTTAATTTTCCAATTTCATCACCTCAAATAATTGTAGTAACTGCAACTTTTCTTCCACAAGAAACAAGTTTTCCAATTTCAACTCAAATATCACCACAGGTTTTTGATAAATGTTTAGGGCAATGTTGGGAATATGATGATATTAATCGTACTATGACTTGGACTAGAACAGCAGATGGCGATGAAGATATTTGGCAACCATCGGGACCTGCATTGGAGAAAATTCGAAGTGGTTATATTGCTATTATCACAACTGCCATTCCAGGTGAAATTTTTGCTTGTGTGTTAAACATAAATGGACAACCTGTTAAGAATTCATGTGATGATGTTTTATATCAAATTCCAGCTGGCACATACCAGATAACCTCTCCTAATAACGATGTTGGTGGATTTCGATGGTGTCCTAAAATAGGTCAAGGATGGAGGGTAAACGGTGGTGAGTGCAAATAAGCGGTAATTTCTACACAAATTAGTATATACAAGGAGGTATATTGTGAGTCAAGAAAAAGCAGGTTCAAATACTGGCGCATGGATTGTAGGATGTTTGGGTGCAACAGGGGTAATTGTTGCCGCTATTATAGCTTTAGGTGCACCAATAGCCCAACGCGCAGCAGATTACTATTTTCCAGCTTTAACTCCAGTACAAAATAATTCTTCAATAGCCTCACCTACTTCTATATTGTTACAGCCTCAGATAGTTGAGACAGCAATTCCACAAGTTCAACCAACGCCTGGATCATCTTCTCAGGTTGATTGCTCCAAAATGATTGAAGGGGAACACCATTTTCCAATTCTTGGTGTGGAATGGAAATTTGAACCAATAAATGAAAATCGAATAATTCACATTTGGAGCAATCATTGGGAAAACAATTTGCCAGAATACAAATTCTTCTTACCAGCAGGTCAATCTGTATCATTTATGTCAGGTGGAGGGTCGTTTTGGACAGAAAAGCCAGGGTGTAATGGGGTTGCCCAAGTGATTTATGACCGAGATACATTTGAAGAAATTACCTTTCAGAATTATCAAAAATATGTTCAGCAAAAAATAATTCCCTAAATCATTTGATAAGGAGATATACATGAGTCAGAATCAAGGACATTCAAACCGATCAAATATAACATTGATTGTTGGCTGTTCTAGTGCTGTAGCAATAATAATTGCAGCCATTATAGGGTTAGGTGCACCATTTGCAGAACGCGCTGCCGATTTTTATTTTCCAACTTTGACATCAATTCCAAATAGTTCTCCAATATTAACCTCATCTCCTAACGAATTACCAACACAATTTGTAGAACCTACTCTGCATCAGCCCTCCATCAATTGTCAAGAAGTTGGTGGCGCAAGTGGCTTTGCTCTTCCACCAAATCCACAAGCTCCTACAGGAAGTTGTGTACTCATTATTGAATGGTGGGTGCCGCCAGATACAAATAATTGTGGGATTTTGATAACTTCAAAAGAACCTAATATTCCTGATAACTCAATTGGAAGTTGGTGGTATGTATATCCTCAAAGACCAGATAGCCACAAACAAGAGTTTTTAACAAAAAATCCGCATTGTAAAGTCGAGGATTTAAGGTGATATAGGAGAAATTAAATGAGTCAACAACCTCCAAATAAAACATTTGCTGTAGCCATAATTGGAGCTGCCGCCATAATTATTGCAGCCATAATAGGGCTGGGTGCACCATTTGCTGAGCGCCTTGCCGATATTTATTTTCCAAAACCCACAAGTAATGATGTTCCTGTTCAACCGACTCAGGTCTCACAAACTACTCAAAATCAAGTTCCTCAAATCTCTTCTTCTTTATTGGTCAATGGCATTACCTACCAAATACCCACTCATACTAGTACACCATTTTGCGTCGCACCAGAATTAAATACTGGTATGAATAATATTAATGAATATGACATTGTTGTCCCTGACGGATGGGTAATGATGTGGGATTCTTGGAAAGCAGAATGGAATGGCGGAAGTTATGATAGTGATGGGCTATTAATTATTGTTGGACCATATAGTGGAAGAATAAAAATAAATACGGGAGGTTCGTGTTCAGGTCCAATTGAATGGTACGACTTTATACTGGATAATCGTAGGAATGCTTATCCAGTTCCTTCAAGAATTGAATACATTATTCCTTAAGAAAAAACATCCCATTTCATAATAAAACATAAAGCCTCCGCTTTTCACAGAGGCTATTATCTTTGATAATTTGTTATGCAGGAACTGCGATATATTCCGCATAGGCAGTGCTTTCAGGAATTGGCAATTTATCTTCAAGCATTCCTTGAATGTGCATTTCCAAGGCTTCGTGCATATTGCGTTCGGTTTCTTCACGGGTTTTGCCAGTTGCCACACAGCCCGGCAAATCTGGAGAATACGCTGAATAATTATTTTCTGTTTTTTCAATTAAGATAAGAAAGCGATACATGATTACTTCTTTCATTTTGCCAATTTCATAAACTCATCCCGCTCAATTTCACAATCTCGTAAAATTTTCAGCATCAAACCTGGTCCTATAATTTCGCCGCGATGAACAGGCACTACAGTTCTTCTGCCGTCTTTATGTCCTAAAAAATGGTGGCTTCCTTTAACTCGTAAAACATCAAAGCCCGCCTTCTTCAATGCGGCAATCACTTCCTGCCCTGTTAGCCGCGCCATCTTTGCCATCATACTTCAACAGCAATCCTTTGCACACCAATAAATTCATTTGAGACAATGTCATCTTCCATTTCCAAACACAAAGCAATTGCCTCGCGGATACGTTCCATTAACATATCTAATGACGTGGCTTGTGTATGGCATCCCTGTAATTCAGGTACACTGGCAACGTAATATCCTTCTTCGTCGCGTTCAATAATGACGTTAAATTCTTTTGTCATTTTCATCCTTTCGAATCTTTGATAATTATACCTCTCAAATTTCTTATCAGTTAATCGTGATAACGACATTCCCCTTTTTCTGGTCAGTTTCAACAAACCTATGTGCTTCAGCAATTTGTTCAAGTGGATAAACTCGGTCAACCACAGGTTTGATGATTCCAGCCTCAACTAATTCTTTCAGCCTGAGCATGTTTTCAGTTGTGTAACCTGCTTCCCAAGTCAGTAATTTTTTGTTGCTATTCTTTCTTGCTCGCCCCATTTGAAGCATGTGTTTCATTTTGGGATTCACATTCATATATGTTCCGTGTTCAGTAAGCGAATTCACACTTCCCCAAAATGGACTTCCACCGATTGTGTCCATGATGACATCATATTTTTGTCCATTTTTTGTGTAATCTTCAACTTTGTAATCAATCACATGGTCTGCACCAATGGAACGAATCATGTCCAATTTTCCGCCACTATCTACACCCGTCACTTCTGCGCCATAATGTTTAGCAAGTTGAACAGCAACTGTGCCGATACTTCCACCTGCACCAACGATTAAGACTTTTTGTCCATGCTGAACTTTTATTCGATCGAGAGAATGTAATGCTTCGAGCCCACCAAATGGAAGGACAGCCGCTTCTTCATAACTGATGTTGGTTGGTCGTTTAGACATGACACCAGCCATTTCAGTCGGCTTTTGAGAAATACATCTATATTCGGCATACGTTCCGAATCCCAAACCTGTGTAGCCATACACTTGGTCACCAACTTGGTATCCAGTCACATCTTTGCCTGTTTCTACAATTTCACCCGCAAATTCTGTTCCGAGGATTTTGACTCGGCTGGGTTTGAAAACACCAAGATAAAGTCGAATAGGAAGCGCAAACGGAAATGGAATGGCGAGGCGTCTGAATTCAGTATCCGCTCGTGAGACGTTTGCCGCATGAATCTTAATCAGCATTTCACTATCTTTGGGAGTTGGTTTTTCCACCTCTCCAAGTTGAAGTCCATCAGGCGAACCGTATTTCGTCCAGATAATTGCTTTCATACATATATCCTTTCTTGCCTTCATGTACGATAGAGAACAAGAGTAGTTTCAGGCTACATTGATAATAACTTTGCCTTTTGCAAGCCCGTCACTCACATAGCGCATCGCTTCAGGGATTTGGTTAAATTTATAGATTTTATCAATGATAGGTTTGATTTTTCCAGATACACAAAGTTCTGTAATGGACATCAAATCTTTTCGATTTTGCGGCACCATCAAAAGTTTTACATGCTTGCTTGCGATTCTTCTAATCAATGGTCCAATGAATAAAATTTGAAAAAGAGTTCCTACTGAACCACCCACAAAGAAAGCAGTTCCATTGGGTTTGAGTGCGCGAGCATAAGCAAATGCAGAGCGATGTGCAATCACATCGAGAATCAAATCGTAACTATTTTTATGTTTCGTAAAATTTTCACGCGTGTAATCAATTACATGGTCTGCGCCAAGAGAACGTAAAAAATCCAATTTATGAGTATTATCCACACCTGTAATTTCAGCGCCGCGCAATTTAGCAAGTTGAATCGCAAATGCACCTGCACTCCCACCTGCTCCATTGATTAAAACTTTCTGTCCCGCTTGAACTTGTCCCGTTTCATAAATTGCTTGATACGCAATCACCCCGCCCTGTGGAATCGCTGACGCTTCTTCAAACGTCATGCTTGTAGGTTTCAGCATCAAAGTTTTTCCACGTACACAAACATATTCAGTAAAACCGCCGTGATAACCTGGAATTTCACCAAACACTTCATCGCCCACCTGAAATTCAATATTGTTTTTACCAACTGCTTCCACCCGCCCAGCAATATCTGAGCCAAGGATTTGTTGGCTTTGTGTTTTCAACCCACCTATGCGAGCATATAATGGTTTTCCAATGAGTGCTTCTCTATCCGAACCATTGATAGAAACCGAATGAATCTTGATTAAAATTTCATCATCATTAGGAATGGGTTTGGGAAGTTCTTTGAGTTGTAAGACATCTGGCGACCCATATTGAGTATAAACAAATGCTTTCATAAATTTTCCTCTGATATGTGTCATCTACGACTGAGAGTCTGTCGTTTCATATCATTATAATAAAAAGTGACTGTCACTTTTGACAGTCACTTTCACTGTTACCCCATCGGGTTCATCAATTGGAAATAATTTCCATCAGGGTCTGCAAGTGTGGCAATAAAACCACCTTGCATGTCGTAAGGTTCTCTAATCACCGTAGCACCAGCAGATTTGATTCGCTCAAATTCTGCCTTCACATCCGCTGTTTCAAAATTCAACATAATGCGTCCAGGGTCTTTGGTTTTGCCACCCATTTCAGAGTGATTCAAAATTCCCAAAAATCCGCCACCTACCTGCCAACCCCAAAAACCATTTTCAGGGTCGTTCATGTCTGCTGGCTTACCTAAAACTTTTTCATAGAAAGCGGCTAATACTTGTGGTTGAGTTGTACCAATCATTACAGAGTTTAGATTTAACATGTGTCACATCCTTTCTAATTGATTTTAGAACGTAAATTCTATTTTGACAAGAGTTTTCGTTTTGCAAAATACAAAAGAAAGATTGAATACAGTTGATGAAAGCCTAATAACACGATGAAGATAAAGCCCAAGCCCTCGCCTCTTTTCTTCGGGACAACTGCTGACCCGAAGTATAGTTTTGTCTTCGCTTCAAGTTGTTCCACCATAAACCACGAGCGTGTGCGACTCATAAAATCACACATCAATAACTCTTTTTCACCTCTTTGTTCCACAGTCCATGCCGCGAATTTATCAATTTCAGCATTGGCTAGTTTATTTGCTTCCACATCAGACGAGGGCTTTCTGACAGTGCGAGTCAAAATGAATGCTTCTATTTTGAAAAGCCAAGTTGTATAAAATGCAAAAATAAATTCGGAGAAAGAAATTTGCTTATCAATTGTTGTGGTGTAACAATCAACATAATTTCCATCAATTGAATAGTTCTTAAGGAATGTATTTTCAGGTGCGGGGATTTTTTCAATCGAAAACATATTCACTCTGCCGCAACTACTTCAATTTCTAATTTCCATTTCGATTCTAAAAGCTGACAGCAAATCACTGTTGAAGCAGGGTGATTATCTCCCAAATATTTCATCCGCAACTTTACATTGGGTTCATCATATTCAGGGCTGGCTAAATAAGTTCTCAACGAAATAATATTGTTATAAGTCATATTCGCAGATTTCAAAATATTTCCGATATGCTTCCAAATCAATTCACCTTGTTCTTCAAACGAATCAGGCATCGTTTTTCCATCAGCCAAGTATCCATTTAATCCGCTGATAAACAAAAGCCGCGAGTTACTACTCACTTCAATGGCATGGCTATAATTTCGATAAGGCGGGAATAATTCTTTCGGGTTATGTGTTGTAATCGTCATGTTAAATCCTTTGTATAATTGATTATAGCCAAAATATGATCCTCGTCACAGGTGCAAGTGGAAAGACAGGCAAAGCGGTTATCAAGTCACTTTCGAAAGTTGAAAGCGTATGTGCTTTTGTTCGCGCCGAAAAACATATTGAACCCCTAAAATCTCTCGGCGCGGAAAAAGTTTTCGTTGGAGACTTAGAAAATAAAACCGCGCTTCTTTCTGCCACAAAAGATATCAGAGCGGTTTATCACATTTGCCCGAATATGAATCCGCATGAAATAGAAATCGGAAAAATAATCCTAGATGTAGCAAAGCAAAATGGAATTGAGCATTTTGTATATCATTCCGTTTTGCATCCGCAAATTGAAGCGATGAATCATCACTGGCAAAAGATGCGTGTGGAAGAAATGATTTTTGAGTCAGGGATTCCGTTCACCATTCTGCAACCTGCTCCTTATATGCAAAATCTGTTAGCAAATTGGAAAAGTGTTATTGAAGAAGGAATATTACGAATTCCATATTCAGTAGAGTCAAAATTCAGTTTTATAGATTTAGAAGACCTTGCCGAGGTTGTAAAAATTATTTTGACGGAATCAAATCACAAAAACACGATTTATGAATTAGCAAGTACAAATCCAATTTCACATGTAGAAGTTGCTAAAATATTTAGCAAAGTTTTGAAACTAGAAGTTAAGGCTGAAAAAGAAGAGATTAGAGACTGGAGATTACGAGTTTCTGATTTGAGTGAGTATGCTTTGGAAAATTTAGTCAGGATGTTTGAGTATTATGATAAGTGGGGATTGGTTGGAAATCCGAATGTGCTGAAATGGATTTTAAGAAAAGAGTCGCGGTCTTTAGAAAATTTCGCCTCCAAAACCTTAAATATTTAAGCAATGAAAAAAATCTTGGTTATTGGTACTTCAGGTTCAGGCAAATCAACTCTCGCAAAACAATTATCAGAAATTTTGGATATAAAATTCTTTCCATCAGATAATTTCTATTGGGAAGCAGACTGGAAAATTACTTCTCCTGAAAAAGTAATAGAATATGTAAAAAGTGTGGTTGTTCAAGATGAATGGATACTTGACGGGAATTTTGAAACTGAGCGCGAATTAGTATGGAAACAATCAGACTGTATCATTTGGCTTGATTACTCGCTAACACTTGTTATTTGGCATGTGGCTACTCGTAATTTCAGATGGTTATTAACTCGTGAAATAACTTGGTCTGGAAATAGAATGACTTTTCAAAGAGTAATTTCAAGCATAAGACATACAATCAAATCGTATTCAACAAAAAAGAAAAAATATCCATTCTGGCTTGAAGAATTATCTCATGTGAAGATTTATAGGTTTAGCAAAAAACAAGAAACTAAAAAATGGCTTCGAGAATTAAAGCAAAACAATGAATCCCATTAATACATTATCAATTACGAGTAATTCAAAAAACTGGCTAAATAATTCAAATCAGCCAAAAATTTTGCATGTGTTTGATGAGGTATGTAATTTAATTAATGAGAAAAGAGAAATCTTATCCATCGTCAATGCAGAGATTGGGAATGGACCATTTAATTTAGTTATCAAAGAACCAGTTTCGTTTACAAAACATCTTGATGTTGAGTCCAAAATCTTGATTGAAGATAAACAACTCAAAGTTGGGGATTTAATCATCTCGTTTGCCTACGCGCAAGAGTGGAATCCCATGCCAAGTTGGGAGGAATTACGAAAGAACAAAAAAGAAATAATCAATCGTTTAAGTCTTTTACAGATTGATATTGAAAATGAATCAATTCTCCAATTCGCTAATTCATTATCAGATGCAATTATCAATGCATATATTCCTACTATAAAAAGTATTTCATCAAAATTGGCTGGTTTGGGAATTGGTCTCACCCCTGCTGGTGATGATTATTTGATGGGAGCCATGTATGCGGCTTGGATGATTCATTCGCAAGAAGTTGCAAAAAAGATTACAGAAGAAATTGCAAATATAGCTGTGCCATTAACTACTTCTCTTTCGGGTGCATGGTTGAGGTCAGCGGCGAAAGGTGAAGCGGGAGAATTATGGCATGAGTTTTTTGAGGCGTTAATCAAAGACGAAAATATGTATTTGCCAATGAGCGAAATTCTTTCGGTTGGTGAAACATCTGGGTCAGATGCTTTATCAGGATTTTTTAGTGTGCTACAAGGGGTGCGTCGCGCATAACGGCTTGAAATGATTTGGTTAGTAAGTTAACTTCCCTATCAAGTAACTTTGCTAGAAAAAGCGCGACGCACTCACAATTTAGGAGATTGCTTCGCTTCGCTCGCAACGACATCAAATCGTTTTTTTCTCTCGCAATGAATTTATTTCTTCACTTGAATAATTTAATACACTCGTCAACACTTCATCTGTGTGTTCACCAAGCATAGGCGGCGGCTTGAGCACGTCGGCTGGGGTGTTTGATAATTTATAAGGAAAACCGACCAGTTTCAAGGTCCCGGCTGAGGCGTGTTCGGTTTCACGAATCATTTCACGCGCTTGAGCATGTTCAAGGTCAAATACTTCTGGCACAGTGTTGATTCTTCCACAAGGCAAGCCTGCTTTTCGTAATTGGTCAAGCCAATGTTCAGCATCATGTTGAGAAAAAATTTTATTTAATTCATCCACTAGGATTGAACGATTCTCGACTCGTTTGCGATTGGATTCAAAACGTGAATCATTTTTCCAGTCTGGATGATTCAAGACATCACACAAAATTCCCCATTGTTTTTCATTGGCAACGCCGAGAATAAACCAAGTATCACGCGCTTGAAAAGAATCATACGGCACAAGGTTTGGATGCGCATTGCCCAAACGCGTTGGAGGTTTACCACCAACCAAATAATTGGAGGCGACATTGGTTAGCAAAGCAAGATGTGAATCAAAAAGTGAAATATCAACGAGTTGACCTTCGCCTGTTAAATCACGCGCACGCAATGCCGCCAGAATCGCAGTGGATGCAAACATGCCAGAGGTGATATCAATGATGGGAATGCCAACGCGAGATAATGCACCATCCATTGGACCTGTAATACTCATCATGCCACCTTCGGCTTGTAAGACTGCATCATAGCCGGGACGTTCTGCAAATGGACCTGTGCGACCATAGCCGCTGACTGAACAATAAATTAACTTCGGATGAAGTTTATGCAAATCGTTGTAACCCAAACCAAGTTTATCTAAATCGCCAGTGCGATAATTTTCGACAAACACATCGCATTCGCCAGCAAGTTTTTTGATAAGTTCTTGCCCTTCTTTGCTTTGAATGTTGATGGTGATACTTCGTTTGTTTCGATTCGCGGCAATGAAATAAGCGGATTCACCAGGATAATTTCCATACGGCTTGCCAACAAACGGCGGACCCCATCCGCGTGTTTCATCACCAACTTCTGGGCGTTCAATTTTGATGACGTCTGCACCCAAGTCGCCGAGCATCATGGTGCAGTATGGACCTGCTAAGGCGCGAGTCATATCTAGTATTCGAATTCCGTTAAGAGGTTGCATGGGTTTGTCCAGTTATAGGGAATAGCAATCAGCGAGCAGTAATGAGTTTCTTGCCTGTAAATTTAAGTAACTGTATAATCTGTATATAGTCTATTATACAGAATAATTCTGTATAACTCCTAGTTAGGCGCGCCCCTTGCACAATAAAGTTTTAAGCAAAAATCTCATAAACGGTGAGATTTGCAAAATGCTCCATGATGTTGGGTTTTAAGCTGAGATATTCCTAATTGATTACAATAATTACAGGAGATAATGTATGCCACCTTTTGTTTCAACTAATTGTCCGAATTGCCAACATAAGAATCGATTCGACTTGGCTGTGCTGAAGAAAACCGATACAATGTTGTTGAAAAATCTTCTACTACAAGACCCATTGGAAGATGAAGAATTTTCTGTGACCTGTCAGCACTGTGGGCGTAAGTTCAAATTCATTCTGAAAGGTGGCAAAAATGGCGAGGAAAAATAGCCCTTCAAAAGATGAGGTTGTGGTCACTTCGTCCATACTTTCAGAGAGCGATGAACGATTGGAAAAGTTGTTTGATGAAATGGAAAGTGGTTCTCTCGAAACACTTGAGAATGCGGCGCATCAAATCATAACGCTTTCAACGGCTTTGCTAGGTGCCTTCTTTGGTTTGTTAGCATTTAAAGACGCGCCGGCCTATTTGAGCTTCGTTGAAATTAAGGTAGTTGGAGCGATGGCTCTGACTGCATTCTTGCTTTCCTTGTTTCTTGCTTTACGGGCCATTTCACCGCGTCGATACGAATTTCCACAGGCAAGCCTAACTGCCAAACGGAAAGCACTTGATGAAATGCTTAGGCGCAAGCGAGGTTCAGTTGTTATGGCTTCGTGGATTTTTGGGATTGGCGCATTTTTGATGCTTATTGCCGCATTGGATATTATGATTTTCCGAATCTAAAACATAGGTGATGATATGTTGGAACTGAGTCTTGGTTTAGAAAACCAGCAAGTCAATGTACAAGTAAATAGAAAAGAAAGCCACCAGTTCTCCCTGCTTGATTTGAGTCAATCAAAAGAGGAATGGAAAAACTTTTTCGATAACCCGTGGATTTACGGTGAGAAGTTATTCAAAATACTCTTCAAGGATGACTCGGAAGCGCGGAAGACACTCGACGAACTCTCGAAGCAAACCGAGCGAACGATTGTCCTTGTGCTAGAGTCATCTGAATTAGATAGCGTGCCGTGGGAATATGCCTTCCATGATGGCACATACCTCGTCGAAGATTTTGCTTTTATGCGCACGTTGCCAGAGAAGGAACGCCCATATGCAAATGGACGTATGAGCAAAAGTGTTGAACGAGTGCCGCTGTTGTTCATCCCCGCCAACCCCTTGGTGGATTTGAACGGCGAGTCGCTACGAGAATTGGACATTGAGAGCGAATGGCGCGAAATATCACAACATATTGTCAAAAGCAACGCCCCTTTTGACCTGATCGAGTTGCAACCTGCGACACCTCCCGCATTGCAAAGCGTTATGGCAAGATTTAAAAATGGGATGATCGCACATTTCTCTGGTCATGGCATGGTGACAAAGGATGGCGCGTTTCTCGTGTTCGAGAATGAGAACGGGTCATCGAATCCGATGAAGGCGCAAGAGTTCGTTCGCGAGGTCAAAGATCAGGCGTGGATCGGCTTCTTAAGCGCATGCCAATCTGCAGTCGCAGAAAGAACCGAGTATTCCAATCTGGCGCGGGAATTGGTTAAGGCGGGAGTCCCATTCGCTTTGGGGATGCAGTTCAATCTTCCAGATCCTTTTGCTCCGAACATTAGCGGACAGTTCTACAATTATTTATCACAAGGGCATGGGGTTTCCGAGGCAACGCGGCAGGCGCGGCGTGCAGTGAAGCGTGAGAATGAATTCTATGTAGGCATGATCGCGCTGTATGCAACACATCCTAATGAGGTGGGAAAGATGAGGTGGACTAGCTCAGTCGCACGGATTGTATCCACTTTCGCCGCAGCTGACGTAAGTGACCTACCTATGCCCAGCGGATTTATCGGACGCCAGCGCGAGTTGATGAACATCGGAACGAAACTACTGGAAAAGAAAAAACCAAACACAGTGACCCTTCATGGCGCGGGCGGAATCGGCAAGACCGCGTTGATGCGCCAGGTGTTGCTGCGCTTCGCGCCGCTGTTTGATTCGGCACTTGCCACCTTACTCGATCCGCTACCTTCTCTGGAAAGTGTGCTGGGACGAATTGAGCGATTTTTGGGTTTGCCTTCACCAAGCGCAAATGAAACCAAAGAACGCGAGAAAATCATAAGCGATAGGTTGACAAGCAAACGCATACTGTTAGGCTTGGATAATTTTGAGACACTCAATTATGCATTGAACGAAAAAGGCAGTGATGCAGAAAAGACTGCCAAGAGTTTGCATTCCTTTTTTAACCACCTATCGGCTAATGGCGTGACGCTTTGTATAACAAGCCGCGAAGTTACAAATTTAGGCGGCGAACTTATTATAGATATCGAAGGTCTTCCTAATGACGAAGGTGGAAGGTTATTTCAAGAAAATGTAGTCAGGCAAAAAGACGAAATTTACATCGAGAAGACTCAGCAAGTAAGCAAAATAGTTGGTGGTCATCCATTGGCATTACGCCTGCTTGCTGCTGCATTTGATGACCAAGTTGAAACATCACTGGATCAATACATTGAGGATTTGCACTCCTTCTTACCCCAAGTACGCGATAAATGGACAGAAGAAGACCGCCACGAAAGTTTGCGTGCCTCGTTTGATTTTACAATTAATGAATTATTAAAGACAGAAGAGGGAAAAAATAAGGAAATTGCTTTATCAAAGTTAAGTGTTTTTTCATCCTTTTTTGTAAGCTTTATTGCTGCACCGGTATTGGAAAACCGCGATCCAGAATACAACGATAAACTTGAGCAAAACTATCCGGAAGTAGAAAATTTACTACATATCTTGTGGAAACGCGGCTTACTTGATCGGGTCAATATTAAATTGGATACTCAAAGCTACTGGTTGTATCGTTTACACCCCATGATTAGTTTTTTTGCTGGCGAACGAATTACAGATATCAATCTTGCCAAAGAATATTACTGGAAAACCATGAGCCATCTAGCACATGCTGCAAATAAAGGCATCAATCGCGACCCAGCCTTAGCGCAAATTGTATTGCGCGCCTTGCCTGATATGTTGAAAGCAGCTGAAAGAAAAAGCAATCAAGAGGACTTGGATTATTATTTTCTGGTAGTAAAGATTCTTCAACAATTTGGTTACTATAATGATGCGATGCGTCTACTAGAACAAGCTCATGATATGAGTATCTCATTTGGAAATAAGCAAGCCGAATCTGCTATATTACAGAGAATTGCTTACACCATAAAAATGCGTGGCGATTTGGACGGGGCGTTAAGAACTCATCAGCAGGCTCTGAAAATTGATGAAAGTTTGAATGACCTCCAAGGTCAAGCAGCAACCCTTTCTGATATGGCAGGAATAATATACATGCGTGGGGATCTCCCTCAGGCATTGAAGTTATACGAACAATCGTTGAAAATCGAAGAAAGCTTGTTCAAATCAACCTTCCCTTTAGGCGGTTTATTAAACGACCACGCCGCCGCTAGGGGCGTGTCTGTTGCATTTCGAGGTATTGCTAAAATCTATGTAGACTGGGGTAATCTCGATAAGGCAATGGAGCAGTATCAACTGTCTTTGGCAATTGAGGAAGGCATAGGCAACTTACAAGGTAAATCAGTGACACTAAATGCTATGGCAGCAATCATGAATACGCGCGGCGATCTTGACGGAGCGGTAAAGTTATATTCGCAATCATTAAAAATAAATGAGGATTTGGGTGACTTACTTAACAAGTCTCGTACACTTCATGCCATAGGAGGTATTTTACTGGTACGTGGCGATCTCGATGGAGCAATGAAGTTATTCCAGCAATCAATGGAAATCAATGAATTCCTGAATGATCAAGAGCATATGTCTGCCTTACTCTATGATATAGCAAATATCATGGCTATACGTGGTGATCTTAATGGCGCAATGAAGAATTATACAAAATCGCTAGAAATCAAAGAAGCTTCAGGAGATTTAAATGGCAGAGCAGCTATACTGCATGGCATTGGAAAAATTTATGTTGCGAGTGGGAATCTCAATATGGCGATGGGGTTCTTCCAGAAAGCACTTGAATTTCTAGCCCAAATAGGCAATCATCATGACAGCCCACATCTGCTGCGAAGTATTGCAGACATCCATATAGCGCGTGGCAATATTGATGAAGCAATTAAGTTGCATAGGCAATGTTTGAAGTTTTTTGAAGACTCAGGCAATATGCAAGGCAAAGGGGCAACACTCTCATTGCTGGGTCAATTATTTGTCATGCAAAAGAATTTCCCTGATGCAATATTGTTACTTGTGGAAAGCTTAAAGATCTTGAGTGAGGTTGGCGCACAGAAAGATGCCAAATTTACTGCCGAAGTTCTTGAAGACATTCGGTATGAAATTGGCGAAAAAATGTTTGATGCCTTATGGAAATTGCTCATCAAATCTCCCATGCCTGATTGGCTCTCACATTCTAAGAGTAATCCTATTGTGAAGATGATAAGGGCAGTAAGGCGAGACCTAGAGAATAAACGTTCGAAAGAAGTTGACAAGTGGCTTCATGCCGCAAAAGATTTAGCTACAGATTTGAGTTTGCCAAAGGAACATAACGAACTAGGGAGAGTTTTACAACGAATAATACTAGGTGAAAAGAATGTTGATCTTTCATCTCTGCCAAAGGATTGGGCGGAAGCGGTGACAAGAGAATTTGGGGGATGGGCAACTTTCAACGAAATTCCACCCCAAAAAAACGGAATAGAGCAGGTGATTCGCAGATGGTTTGGCAGTTAAATTGAGAGAGATGATAGAAAAAGGAATGTAACAATAAAATGTCGTCACCCACATTGATTCGAAAAAACGCCCCTCGCATCTTCTCAAATAAGTCGGCAAGCGTGCCAACAAAGTGTGCACTTGATAGGTGGGATTCTGCGGCATTTTCTACACACAAGCAGTATCCTACTCGTAAAGTTTTATCCCGTCCCGCCCACTCGCAAGTAACGCCAACCGCTAGACTATAATTTCGTTCATGCCTAATCGTTTAATCAACACAACAAGTCCATATTTACTTCAACAGTTAGGTATCTCGAGCTTTTATAAATCAACGGAAATGCAACTGCTTCGTTGAAAAGATACAACTGAGTATAGGAGGCACAAGATGCAGGTCGACTGGAGAGCAAGTACTTGGAATCAATTTGGGGCCGCTATTGATATGTTCAGTGATGCAATACATTTATGCCCTGATCACCTCTGGACTGTTACCGTATATAAGGATTCGGAGGATGAAAGGTATGGTCAGTTCTGGTTCATTGCCTACCACGCACTGCGCTGGCTAGACCTCTATCTCAATGGCACCAAGGAAGGTTTTAAGCCTCCGTCACCTTTTATCGTTGGTGCGTTGCCAGAGCAGCCTTATACAAAAGATCAGATCCTTGTGTATTTGGATGCTTGCCGCGAGAAGTGCCAATCAACGATTGAAGCACTCACAGACGAACGAGCACAGGAACGTTGTGTCTTCGAGTGGATGGAGCCAACTCTCCTGGAACTTCAACTGTACTGCATGCGACATGTTCAGGAACACGCGGCGCAGTTGAGTTTGGTGCTTGGTCAACATGGTGTTACGGGCATGGATTGGGTATCCAGCGCGAGAAACAAAAATACATAGCACGCGTCAAAAATAAACAATTGCTGTTAGGCTATAATTTCAACTATGCCTAATCGTTTAATCAATACAACATCACCGTATTTACTTCAACATGCAGAAAACCCTGTAGATTGGTATCCATGGGGTGAAGAGGCGTTAAAAAAATCAAAAGATGAAGATAAACCAATTTTCTTAAGCATAGGGTATGCAGGATTTACGCACGTTTGCCTATGCGAAAAGATAGTTTTTATAAAATAAACTAAGATTTGAATTTCAATATGAGCCTTAAGCATATCCCCCACTTATCAGGCGTTTATCAAATTATGTGTAATTCCACTGGCAAGAAATATATTGGAAGTTCTGTTGATATTCATGAAAGACTAGAACATCATCGAGCAAGTTTACGAAAAGATAAACATACAAATCCTCATCTACAATCTGCATGGAATAAACACGGGGAGGAAAATTTTGAATTTTCAGTTTTACAATTAACTGAAATTGATAATTTACTTTCTGCAGAACAGTATTGGCTTGATAAGACTCAATCATATAAAAGGGAGAATGGGTTTAACATTTTTAATCTTGCAGGTTCTCCTGGAGATGTAAACGCACAAGTTTGGGAAGGCTTTGTTGACCCAAATGGCAATGAAATCATTATTACAAATCTATTTGATTTTTGCAGAAAAAATAATTTGGATTTTCCATCCATGCACAGACTAGCAAAGGGTGAAAGTAAACTTAAATCATATAAAGGTTGGTCTCATAAAAATAGTGTTCGACAAAGAGATTATATAAAAACCTATGAGGGTTTCATTAATCCCAATGGAATTCCTGTTGGTTCAATAACAAATCTTGCAGAATTTTGTAGGAAAAATAACTTAGACAAGACTCACATGGTAGCCGTAGCAAATGGAAGAATTTATAGTCATCGCGGATGGACATATCAGAATGAAAGAGAAGACTTAAGTTTTAAAACATATACTGGTTTTATAAATCCAGAAGGACAAAAAGTAGTTATTTCAAACTTAACTAATTTCTGTCGTGAGAATAACTTAATGGCAGTTCACATGTACGAATTAATTAATGGAAAAAGAAAAAGTCATAAAGGCTGGAGATGGGAATCAAGCAATGAGTAACCAAAGCAAATCAACGCATACAAATCGTCTCATAAACGAAATTAGTCCTTATCTTTTGCAACATGCTCATAATCCAGTGGATTGGCACTCGTGGGGCGAAGAAGCCTTACAAAAAGCAAAAAAAGAAGACAAGCCTATTTTTATTAGTATCGGATATTCGGCATGTCATTGGTGTCACCGAATGCGAGAAGAGTCATTTGAAGATGAAGAAACCGCAAAATATATGAACGAGCATTTCATCAACATCAAGGTTGACCGTGAAGAACGCCCTGATATTGATGGCATTTACATGCAAGCCACCATTGCAATGACGGGTTCAGGTGGCTGGCCCATGTCTGTTTTTCTTACACCAGATTTGAAACCGTTTTATGCAGGCACATACTTCCCACCCACTCGGCGTTATAACATGCCTGCTTTCAAAGATGTGTTAAGTGGATTGAGCAATGCTTGGAAAAATGAACGCGATGAAGTATTGAATACGGGTGATAAAGTTTCAACTCATTTGCAAAACACAAATAAAACTCAAGCAGAAGAACTGCTCACCAAAGAACATTTGAATGCAATTGCAAACGCCATGCGCGATGCATACGATTGGGGTTATGGCGGTTGGGGCGATGCTCCAAAATTTCCGCAAGCGATGGCGATTGAATTTTTATTGCATCATTCGGCTGTCAATAAAACGGATGAGTTTCAAAATCTGATCACACATTGTCTCAATGCTATGGCACGCGGCGGTATGTATGATGTGGTCGGTGGCGGATTTTCAAGATACAGCACCGATAACAATTGGCGTGTGCCGCATTTTGAAAAAATGTTATACGACAATGCTTTGCTCGTCCGCGCTTATCTTCATGCGTGGCAGGTCACAAAAAATCCATTTTATAAACGCATTGTGCAAGAAACTCTAGATTTTGTAGCGCGCGAAATGACTCATCCAGATGGCGGATTTTATTCTTCGCTCGATGCTGATTCAGAAGGTGAAGAAGGCAAGTTTTATGTTTGGTCTCAAGATGAAATCAAAAATATTTTGAAAGATGATTATGATTTTTTTGAAGCGGCGTATGGAATCACTGCCAAAGGAAATTGGGAAGGCAAAACAGTTTTACAACGTGTCTTAGATGATTCCTCCCTCGCCGCCCGCTTCAAACTTGACGTGGAAACTGTTACTGCTAAATTAGCAGAATCTCACTCCAAACTTTTGTCTGTCCGCGACTTACGCATCCGCCCCGGGACGGATGATAAAGTCCTAACTGCATGGAATGGTTTGATGCTGGGTGGCTTTGCAGAAGCGGCAAGAGTTTTTTCGTTTGAAGAAAATATCAAACTCAGCGATTCAAAATACTATAGTCTGGCTACGCGCAACGCAGAGTTCCTACTTTCAAATCTAAGACCCAATGGAAAACTAGTCCGTGCATGGCGAAACGGTAAAACTACGAATGAAGTTTTTCTTGAAGATTACGCCGCTTTGATTTTAGGTTTACTAGAACTCTATCAAACTGATTTTGATAATAAATGGTTTGTCTCTGCCAAAGAATTAACTGATGAAATGATAGAAAAATTTTCTGATGAAAATGGCGGATTTTTCGATACGCCAAAAGATGGTGAAAATCTATTAATCAGACCAAAAGATATACAAGACAATGCTACACCTTGCGGAAATTCTTTGGCATGTGAGGCATTAATCAAAATGGCGGAATATACTGGCGAGGGAAAATATCGAGACTTAGCAGAGAAGTCACTTTCTTTAATTACGAGTTTCACTTTGCGATATCCGCTTGGCTTTGCGAGATGGTTATCAAACGCAGAAAATGTATCAGGGAACATGAAACAGGTTGCCCTGATTGGTGAAGCGGGTGAAAATCAATTTGAGGCCATGAAAAAAATTATCCAAGCAGAATATCGCCCAAATATCATCATGGCTTGTTCATCTTATCCAATTAAAGAAAATTCGCCTGCATTATTAAATGATAGAATCATGATTCAAAATCAAGCCACGGCTTATATTTGTGAAGGTTTTGTTTGTAAATTGCCAACCAATGACCTCGAGGTTTTGAAAGAACAATTAAGTCAAGAATAACAAAAGGCTCTCGTGTGAGAGCCTTTTGTTTATTTTGTTTCTTCGCTTTCAGGTTTTTCAGTTTCTTCTTTATTGCCTAAGCCTTCACGAAATGATTTGATGCTTCTTCCTAATTCGCTTGCAATTTTTCCGATGCGACCAGGACCAAAAAGCAAAATCACAATGACGAGGATAATAATCCATTCTGAACCGCGTGGTAAACCAAACATGCCATACTCCTTAGTTAATTTTCAAATTGAATCGTACCACGAGTCAATGAAAAAATGGTTAGAGATTTTATTAAGAAAATAAAACTTAGCCACAGAGACCACAGAGTTTTATGAGTTTTAAAAATCTTTTCTCAATGGTCTCTGTGCACTCTGTGGCAAAAAATTATAATTCTCGTCTAGAGAATAATCCTTCAAGATAACGAATTGCACGGCGAGCCAATGAACGTAAGCGTGCGAAGAAACGATATTGTTCTGGGTGAACATTTCGCTTAGATGGCACAGGTCCAGTCCATTCAGCCACTAAGGCTCCCCATGTTAATCCGCCGCCGAAACCGACTAGCACAATTTTGTCACCATTTTTTATCATACCTTTTTCTACTGCTTCCACTGTAGCAATTGGTATTGAGGCAGTGGATGTATTTCCATAGCGTTCTACATTGATAACAAATTTATCTAACGGCATTTTGAGATATTTTGCGGCGGTTTCAATAATGCGGTAGTTGGCTTGGTGCGGAACTATCCACTGAATATCGTTCGTGGTCATGCCTGCTTTTTCTAAGGCTTCTTTGGCGGCTTGCCCCATCACGCGGGTAGCGAATCGAAATACGGCTTTGCCATCCATTTCAACATAGTGTTTATTTTCTACCAATGTTGATTCACTGGCTGGGTAACGCGAGCCACCGCCTTTTAATATCAAAGATTCTGCACCAGAACCATCAGAGCGCATCACTGCCGATAAAATACCACCAGGTATATCGCTGGCTTGTAATACAAACGCCCCTGCCCCATCACCGAACAAAATACAAGTACTTCTATCTTTCCAATTAATAAAACGTGACAAAGTTTCAGTACCAATCACCAAAGCATTTTTTATCGAACCACTCCGAATCGATTGCGCCGCCATATTGGTTGCATAAATAAAACCAGTGCAAACCCCTTGCAAGTCAAACGCACCTGCTTTGGTAGCACCAATTTGGTCTTGAATTAAACAGGCTGTGGGGGGCCAAATATATTCAGGCGATGAACTGGTACAAATAATCAAATCAATTTCAGTTGGTGCAAGGTTTGCAACTTTTAATGCTTTAATCGCCGCTTCAACACCCAATGTAGATGGAAATTGGTCTTCGCGGGCAATATGGCGTTCCCGAATACCCGTGCGTTCACGAATCCATTCATCATTCGTATCCACCATTTTAGAAATATCATCATTTGTTAGTACAGGCTCTGGGACAGATATACCCCAGCCTGTGATGTGTGCGTAAGGCATGAGGCTCCTTTATTTGTAACGACCTAAAACGAGAGTTGCGTTGTGTCCACCAAAACCAAATGAATTGGACATAATATTATCTATTGCCACCTTGCGAGGCTGATTAGGAACATAATCTAAATCACAAACAGGATCGGGCGTTTCATAATTAATGGTAGCTGGTACTACTCCGTTGAGTATGGTCAAAGCCCCAACAATTGCCTCCACAGCACCCGATGCGCCCAACAAATGCCCGGTCATAGATTTTGTAGAAGAAATCGGAATGTTATAGGCTTGCTCACCGAAGACTGTTTTGATTGCGGCGGTTTCGCTTTTATCATTCAATTGAGTGGATGTGCCATGTGCATTGATGTATTGAATATCAGTCACTTTGTAATTCGCATCTTCCAATGCCCATTTCATCGAAAGTGCCGCACCTGCACCATTATCCGCAGGGGCTGAGATATGATGCGCGTCATCAGATGTACCATAGCCTACAAACTCACAAATAATATTGGCACCTCTTGCTTGAGCATATTCCAGAGATTCTAAAATCATAATGCCCGCCCCTTCGCCCATCATAAAACCATCTCGGTCTTTATCAAACGGACGAGAAGCATGTAAATAATCATCGTTGCGAGTCGATAAAGCAGTCATGCTATTCATGCCTGCAAATGCTAAAGAATTAATCGCCGCTTCAGAAGCACCCGCAATCATCACATCTGCCGCGCCACGCCGAATGGTTTCTGCCGCTTCGCCCAAAGCATTTGTACCTGTGGCACAAGCCGTCGCCATAGACATGTTCGGTCCGCGTGCCCCAACACGAATTGCAAGATTCCCAGCGGCACTATCAGGAATCATCATCGGAATTAAAAATGGACTGACGCGCTCAGGTCCACGTTGTTTCATTAATTCATATTGTTCACAAATTATGTTAATGCCACCAATGCCAGAACCAATAAAAATCCCCACACGGTCTCGGTTAGATTCATCAATTTTCAAGCCAGATTGTTCTAAGGCTTCTTGTGCCGCCGCTAAACCAAGTTGAGCAAAACGGTCTAACTTGCGGGCTTCTTTCACACCAAAGATTGCCACCCCATCAAAGTTTTTTACTTCGGCGGCAAATTTTGTTTTGTGATTGCTTGCATCAAACTGAGTAATTAAACCAGCACCAGACTTTCCCGCTAGTAAAGCATCCCATGTATCTTTGACATTATTTCCAACAGGGCTAATACAACCCATACCTGTTACTACAACACGTTTTCTCATTAATAAAAATCTCCTTCACAAAACAATTCTTTGTTTATAACCCGTACTTTGGCGGTTAGACACGCCAATCTGCTACATATTTTTTAACGTAGAATAGGCTTGTTGAATATGCAAACGGTCGTGGTCTGCCATAAAACCGACTACTTCTAAAAAGTTGGTGGGTCCAAAAATAGCATGGCGTGCTTTTCGATTCCAAGCCTCATCGGATATTTTTTGCAAAAAGTCAATTGTTTCTTTTCTAGCAATATTAAATTCTCGCAAAGCCTGTCGCCCATCTTCGTGTAAATAATCACGCTGGCTTGCCCACACGCCAGTATCAGGTCTGGGAATAAATGGTTCTTCATGCCCATTAAATAATTTTAATTGCATAGAATGAATTTCGCGTTCTGTATCGCGCAAATGGCAAATCAATTCAATTAAATTCCAATCATCTGCTGTTGATTTGTGAGACCATGAATCAGAATCTAAATTTAATAACATGCTATTTAAGACAGCAGGTGTAGAAGATAAAATTGCCAAAACTGAATCTTTTGATTTGAAATTTGGATTTAATTCTGTCAAGTTAATAGACTCAAGCCACAGGCGTAAATCTGATATTGACCCTGCTGAATCCGCTTCACGTCCAGACGTGGAGGCGGGTTCTACATCTACAAGAAAAGTTTTTAGCCCCAACTTTTTTGCGGGAATGATATCTCTATCCACGTCATTGCCCACCATCAAAATAGGCAAATCATGCCAACCCATTTTGCCCAATACCTCAGCATAATAAGCGGGATATGTTTTTGAAAAATGGAAATTTTCGTAGGTGGAAACAATTTCAAATTGCTCTGGCTCAAAGCCTGCCCATCTCAAACGATGATGTGTGGCTTTGGTTGGTAAAAGTGGGTCGGTGGCAATTGCGATTCTATATTTTTTCTTGGTTGCCCACTCGATAAATTCTTTTGCTCCCTCTTTGGGTGAAGTTAAATTTTGTAACGTAGGAAAAACAGTATCATAAAAATTTTCAATAACCGAATCCAAAGTTCCTTGTTCCATACTTAATTGCGGATAAAATTCAGCATCGAAAACTTCTTTGAGCGTTTTTGAAAAATCATCACTCTCATTCATTTTCTGCATCCCAGAAATTAACGCCCGAAACATAAGCGTGGGTGTAATTTGTGATTCCATTTCATTTGCCAGTGCTTGAAAATAAGCAGGCATAAAAGTTTGTAAATTTGTATTAAGTAGGGTATCGTCTAAATCGAGAAGTAGAGTTAATGTCATATTAGAGTGCGTCGCGCTCTCATTTCACTAATTATTAATAATATTGGTAATTCGCTTTACAAGGTTTTCCTAACCCATAAGCGCGACGCACACAAAGTGTACGTTTATTCTTTCACTTCAAATTTGAATGGCAAAGCGTGACATTCTCCGCAACCTACTTGTGGTTCGTCCACGCCACGTTTTACTTTTTCACAAAAAGCACTCACTTGCACTCGTTTTTGGAAAAGAAATGCAAGCGGACGTGCAACAACGACATTCAATTGCAAATGCTGACAAGAATTGGCGCGCGCAATTTCAGGCACAATACAAGTCTTGCATAAATCACGAGACCATGTTTGACCTTGCGCTTTTAATAAACGGCATTCTTCAATATTCTTGCCGCGAAAATAATCGCCGTAAAAGTGCGGGCATTCTTGACCAGCAGGAGTTTTCATAATTTATACGCGCGTGACGTATTCGCCTGTGCGTGTGTCCACGCGGATAGTGTCACCTACATTCACGAAGTTTGGGCATTGTACAACCACACCTGTTTCGGTAGTCACTTTCTTTGTAACACCAGTAGCAGTATCACCGCGAATTGCCATTTCTGCTTCCACTACTTTCAAATCGACTGAAGTTGGCATTTCAATATCAATCGCTTCGCCTTTATAAAAAGTTAATTTAACTTCCATACCTTCGCTGAGAAATTGGGCGCTATCACCCAATGATTCTTTTTTGATAGCAGGTTGTTCAAAGGTTTTATTATCCATAAAGTAATACATATCGCCGTCGTTATATAAATAAGAGACGTTGGCAAAATCTAAACTGACATCTTGTACAGATAAACCTGAGTTAAAAGTTCGTTCAATGTTTGCGCCAGTTATCAAATTGCGGGCTTTAACACGAATAGTAGCATTGCCACGTCCTGTTTTGTTGTGACTATAATCAATCACTTTGTAGAGGTTTCCATCCAATTCAAAAGTGACCCCTTTGCGAAGTTCATTTACATCTATCATGCGGTTTTCTTTCCTTGAATAATTTTTATAAGCGGGCGGATTATACCAACGAGTAGCATATCATGGCTAGGCTTAAGAAGACTCCCCGATTTATCAAAATCGGGGAGTCTTAATTCATTTAGATATATCTTTTAGTAACCAGTACTAGATACATCGTTGGAAGGTCGCCATTGTGACCATTTATCTGTTGCTGGGTCAATGGTCATGTTGCTTGCTCCGCCACCTTGCCAGAACACTTGGAAGATATTGGCATCACCATCACGCATAGAAGTAAAGGCTAAGTTTGTGCCGCCGCAATCCCAAGTTGGACCAGAGTCAATGCCTTCGTAATCTGTCACACGGTATTCCTTGTTCTCGTTGAAATCATAGCTATAGATATCAAGGTTGCCATTGCGTTCAGATTGATAAGCAATCCTATCACCTTCAGGAGACCAAGTGGCATTATTGGTTTTGCCGTCATTTGTAATTTGGGTAATCTCTCCTGTTTCTAAATCAATCACATATAAATCAGTTGCACCATTGTCGTCAGAGAGGAAGGCAATTTGTTTGCCGTTTGGCGACCAAGCTGGGAAGGTTTCATCAGCAGGCGAATCGGTCAGTTGATATTCAGTACCTGTCTCAACATTGAGGACGTACAAATCCCAATTGTTGTTGCGGTTACTTTGGAACACCAAGAACTTCAAATCTGGTGAATAGAACGGGTTAATATCATCTGCCGGGTCACTTGTAATTTGTGTTTCTCTACCAGTTTGTTGGTCAATGGTGAACAAGTCAAAACGACCATTTCTATCTGATTGGAAGACCACAGTCTGTGAATCCGGTCCATACATTGGATTCGTATTATTCGACTGTGACTCTGTCAGACGAATCGCTTCGCCACTTCCGACCAAATCTGTGTAGTACAGTTCGACATTTCCATTACGGTTACTTTGGAACACAACCCAAGAGTCATCTGGTGCACGACTCGGTCGGCTGTCTACGCCTACATCTTTAGATAAGTTATACAACTGATAACCAGGTTGCCCCTCAATACCATCAAGGCGATATATTTCCAAATTGTCATCACGGAAGGTGTGGAAGACGAGACATTCAATACATGGTTGTCCACCCGCAGGCGCAACCACCAAACTTTCAAGACAATTCGCAAGCGCGGCACGAGATATAGCATTATTGGCATTAGTAATCGTCAAAACTAATTGAGTAGCCGCACCACCACTGACCACTAAATTAAGTGTGCTACCTGCATTCAATTGGAAAGGTGCAGTTTGAACAATGTTTCCAGCCGCATCGGTGATAGTGTAAACAAATGCCACAGGCATATTGCCACCATTGTTGGTGATATTAAAGGCGGCAGTACCAGTTTTTGTACATACACCCGTTGCCGAGATGGAAGGCGGAGGTGGAGGTACCACACAAGTTGTCATATTGGCTGTAGCACTCAAGCCTGGGTCTTGCGGGCTGGACAATGAATATGAAGGTGATGTTCCACTTACTGTAATTGTTGTGCTTTGACCTGAAAGCAATAAGAAATTGGATGCTTGTACAACGACGCCACTTGCATCTGCTACTTCATAATCATAAGGGAAGGTCATATCGCCACCATTATTCGTAATAATAAAAGTAGCAACACCTGCATTTGATGTACATGCACCCGAAGCCGAAAGCAATGGCGAGTTAATTACAATGCCACCACAAACGGTCATATCAGCAGTTGCAGTTAAAGTAGCATCGTTCGGGCTAGCAAATGTGTAAGCAGGAGAACCTCCACTGACAGTAATCGTTGTACTATCACCTGCTTTTAATTGGAATGTGCCTTTTTGAACACTTCCACTACTTGCATCAGTGATTTCGTAATCATAAGCAGTGGTCATATCACCGCCGTTATTTTTCACAACAAAAGTTGCTACGCCAGCATTAGAAGTACAAGCACCACTTACAGATAAATCGGGTTGTTGAATGACAATCTGATTACATTTCGTCAAATCCGCAGTTGTGGTTAAGGAAGCATCATCAGGTGTGGAGAACGTATAAGAAGATGATGCACCACTCACTGTAATAGTAGTACTATCGTTTGCTTTTAGTTGGAAACTTCCACTTTGTACAGGAGCACCACTTGCATCTGTAATTTCATAAGTATAAGAAGTTGGCATATCGCCACCAGTATTTGTGATTACAAATTTAGCAGTAGCGGGGTTCGAGCCAATACAAGAACCTGCAATAGACAATGAAGGCGGTGTTGAAGGTGTATTTGTTGGCGTGGCGGTTGGTGTGTTCGTTGGCAACGGCGTGTTAGTTGGAGGAACTTTAATACAGGAGCCTGTCACCCGCAAAGTCACAGATGACAAAATCGTCGTGTTATAAGTTACTGTCATTGTACCGTTACCAGCACCGCGATATGAATCACTATCACCAGGTCCAAGGTTTAATGAACCACTATCAGTAGTACCAGATGGGTCAGAATAACTAAAACCGCCATTACTCACTGCACCAGAAACATTGGTAATTACAAATGTAGCAGAAAGGTCTGGGTTACAAAAGACCTGCAAATCAAGTTGACCATCTACAATTACTTCGGTAGGTGTAATCGTAAAGGTCGAAGTTGGTAGAGGTGTCTCACTTGGAGTCAACGTAGGGGCAGGTGTATTAGTTGGACGCGGAGTTCTTGTTACTGTAGCAGTTGGCGAAGGACCAGGCGTCACTGTATTCGTTGGGGTTCGAGTTGGTCTAGGCGTACGGGTGCTAGTAGATGTTGGTGAAGGACCAGGCGTAATTGTACTAGTCGCCGTATTAGTTGGTCTTGGAGTTCTAGTTAAAGTCGCTGTTGGAGAAGGTCCAGGTGTATTTGATGCAGTTGGAGTAAAACTAGCAGTTGCTGTAATCGTAGGCGGAAGTGGCAAACAAGTACCAGTTGCTTCCAAATTCACCTGTTGTAATTGAGAAGTCGAATATGTCACACTAACAGTAGCATTCCCGGCGGCAGTTATTCGCTCTGTATCCCCATTTCCAAGGTTGAGTGAAAAAGTTTGAGAAGGCTTCCCTGGTTCGCTGACCGTATAAGACCCACCTACCAGTGGTCCACCGTTATTGGCAATAGTAAAAGTTGCCGATAAGTTATTATTACATTTCACACTCAAACCAATATACGGGTCATCAACCGCACTCTTTGCAAGCAACGTAGCAGTTGCTGTAACAGTTGCTGTTGGAGTAAGTGTTTGAGTCACACTCTCAGTTGGTGTTTCCGTAAAGGTAGCAGTAGCATTCGCGTCTGGAGTTTCTGTGGCAACCACAGCATTTGGGTCAGGTGTTTCCGTAGCAACCACAGCATTCGGGTCAGGTGTTTCTGTGGCAACCACAGCATTCGGGTCAGGCGTTTCCGTAGCAGAAGATTCCTCGGTAGGGGCTTCTTCTGTTTGTGGCTCTTCTGTTTGAGCTTCTTCCGTTTCAATTTCTTCTGTAGGCGGTGCCTCTTCAGTTGTTTCTTCACCCCCTGTGCCTGGTAAAATCTCGCCTGCTGGCGCACATGCCGCCAGCAATAGCGCAAAAACGATGGCTAAAGAAAAAATCTTGAAAAGTATGGAATAGTTCTGTTTTTGCATAGGACCTCTAATCATTTCAACATTTGACGATAAATTGCTCTTACTTCATAGTGTTAGTGGCAAAATTTTAGAAAAAAGGGTTGACCCCTCCCGTAGACGCCAGACTAGACAACGGTACTATCTATTATATTCCGCAACTATTCAATCTGCGCTAGAATAATATAAACTTGCAATTCAGTAAGGTTAAAAAATAAACTACACTATAATTCAGAAACCAAAACTCAAATCAATTGCGACTATAATAAATGAGGAATTATGATGAAAAAACACCTACTTCTAATAATATTGATTATTCTCCTAACGCTCACTGGATGTCAGCCCCAACAAGACGCTTCAGATTCTACACCCGCACCTGATACAACACCTCAAACAGAATCAACGCCTGAACAAGGCGAAAACATGGCAATCAGTTCAGCCATCGTTCTTGACCCTGCAACAACCGAAGATGCCGATTCATTACTCGTCAGCAAATACATCTATGAAGGCTTAGTCAAACTAGACGAAAGCGGAAATATCCAACCAGCCATCGCCTCTTCATGGATTGTCTCAGACGACCAGCTAGACTACATTTTTGAAATTCGCCCCAACGCCACATTCAGTGACGGAAGCCCCATCACCACAGACATTATCGTAGATAACTTCAATCGCTGGTTTGACCCTCAAAGCCCATTCCATGGTGAAGGAAATTACCCAACATGGTTAAGCTTATTCCTCGCCTTTAACGGCGAACGCGATGCAGATGACCGAGCCGTTTCTTTAGTAGATGGCATTCAAAAAGTTGACAATAACACAATATTAATTCATCTCAACCGCCCAGTGCCAGAAATGCTCGAATATCTTGCCCACCCTGCTTTTAGTATTTTGCATCCAGACTCACTGGCTTCATCTGGGTATGGAACACAAGATAGCACCATCATTTCCAGTGGCGCATACATTGTCTCCAGTTGGGATGATTCAGGTTTGACACTTAGCCCAAATCCAAATTACTGGAATCCAGTTACAGATGAAATAAATTTTGTTTGGAAGTAAAGAAAATTTATACCGCGACATTTTTAATGTCGCGGTATTTTTGTTTAATGAGATGCTTCTGAATTTGGGTCGTCTTTCAATAATTGAACTGCATGAGATAAAACGGGGAAAATAAAACCTAAATTTTCTACCGCGCCTTTGGGGCTTCCGGGCAAATTGATGATTAAGGTTCTTCCACGAATTCCTGCAACCGCACGTGAAAGCATGGCGTGCTTCGTTTTTTTTAAACTTTCTGCTCGCATAAATTCTGCTAAACCTGATGCTTCTTTTTGAATAGCTGATTTTGTTGCTTCAGGAGCAACATCGCGTGGGGCAAAGCCAGTGCTTCCTGTGGTGAGAATAATATCAAACTCGCCGCTATCTGCCCATTGGATTAATGTGTCGCGGATAGTGGATTCTTCGTCGGGTAAGATAATGCTTCGGGTGACTGAGCAATTTTCCCCTTGAATGAATGAAGCGAGTGCGGGTCCAGATTCGTCTTCACGCTCGCCACGTGATGAACGGTCAGAGAGAGTCAAAATCCCAAATCGAATCATGGATGAATTAATTGGCAATCGTTTGTTTTAATAAATTAATTAAATCATCGGGCATATAGGGTTTGAGCAAGAAACCGTTTGCACCGCGATTCATACATTCTTCTTTGACGCTTGCTCCCGAAGACATAATGACTCTTACATCGCGTGTCTCTTCTTGATTGCGAATTTCATCTAAAACATCTAAACCGTTTTGTGCACCCAAATGAAAATCTAATAGCAAGACAATAGGTTTTTCTTTTTTTACTTCTTCAGCAACATTTCCATCGGCATGAACTGCAACGACTTCAAACCCTTCCATTTTGAGAAGAGTCTTTAATAAGGAAACCATCGTAACATCATCTTCTGCGAGCAATATTTTTTTGTTTGACATTCTTTTTCGCCTTTGTTTGTTTTTTCTTTTTTATAGGCTTCTTTTTTGTCTTGGTTATTTTCTTGGCAGGCTCTAATGCGGCTTTGATGACTTCATCTACTGTGTTGACGAAGATAAATTTCATTGTCTTTCTAATTTCATCTGGCACATCATCTACATCTTGTTCGTTTTGCTTCGGCAAAATAACGGTATTGATTCCACTGCGATGTGCCGCTAATACTTTTTCTTTGACGCCGCCAATGGCTAACACTTGACCTCGCAATGTGATTTCGCCGGTCATGCCGAGTTGTGGTTTCACTTTTCTGCCAGATGCTAACGATACCAAAGAAGTGGCAATTGTTACACCAGCAGAAGGTCCATCTTTGGGTTGCGCGCCAGATGGGACGTGCATGTGAATTTCAAACTTCTCAAAAAATTCATGCGAGACTTTTAATTTATCAGCCCGTGAGCGGACGTAAGATAATGCCGCACGAGCCGATTCTTGCATTACGTTTCCAACGGAGCCTGTAATTTGAAACCCGCGCCCGCCGGGCATGGCAGTGGATTCAATTAATAATAAATCACCACCGAAAGACGTCCACGCTAAGCCTGGCACAACGCCGGGAATCGAAGTGCGTTTGTTTAATTCTTCTGGTCCGAGGAAAATGGGATGGTCTAAAAATTCTTCAACAAGTTTTGGCGTAATGGTAAAGCGTTTTGCTTTTTGTTCAGCAACTTTGGTAGCGGCTTTACGACAAACCGCGCCAATTTTTCTTTCTAAATTACGCACACCTGCTTCGCGGGTATATTGACGGATGATTAATCGCAAAGCATCATCGTTAAATTTAATTTCTTTTTCGCGCAAACTATTTTCACGAATTTGGCGCGGAATTAAATATCCGCGCGCAATTGCCATTTTTTCGTTTTCGGTATAACCAGAAAGATAAATCACTTCCATGCGGTCACGCAAAGCGCGCGGAATATAATCTAACGAGTTAGCCGTTGCAATAAAAAACACTTGAGATAAATCAAAAGCAACTTCAATATAGTTATCTCGAAATTCATTATTTTGTTCAGGGTCTAACACTTCTAGCAATGCAGAAGAAGGGTCGCCGTGATAATCATTGGTGAGTTTATCTACTTCATCCAACATAAAAACTGGATTCTTAGAATTAACTCGTTTTAGAGACTGCAAAATTCTGCCGGGCATTGCGCCAATATATGTGCGGCGATGACCACGAATCTCGGCTTCGTCACGCACGCCACCTAACGAAGCGCGCACAAATTTTCTTTCCATGGCATGAGCAATGGATTGCCCTAAAGAAGTTTTACCAACTCCCGGTGGACCGACAAAACATAAAATCACGCCATCGCGTTCTCGGCGAATTATATCTTTTGATTTTTCTTTTTTGTCATCTTTGCGGTCAATGCGTAATTTGCGAATCGCCAAAAATTCTAAAATGCGGTCTTTCACATCTTCTAGCCCATAATGGTCTTGATTCAAAACTTTACGGGCATGAGTAATATCTAAATTATCTTTCGTCGTTACAGACCACGGCAATGAAACTAATGTGTCTAAATAGGTGCGCACGACTCCATATTCTGCCGCCGCCACAGGAAGACGAGAGAGACGCTCTAACTCCCGTTTCGCTTGTTTTTCCGCTTCTTCAGGCATTTTCGCTTCTTCAATTTTTTTGCGAAGCTCTTCCACTTCCTGAGTTTGTTCATCCCGTTCGCCCAATTCGCGTTGGATGGCTTTCATTTGTTCGCGCAAGAAATATTCACGTTGGACTTTTTCAATTTCTCCGCGCGCCTCATTCTGGATTTTCTGCCCGATTTGTAAAACCTCAGCCTCTCTTACCAGTAAGCCGATTAACTTTTTCAATTTGTTGTAAACAGAATCTAACTCTAAAATTTCTTGGGCATCTTTCAAATCCATGCGTTGGAAGTTTGCAATCGCATATGCCGTTTGTAATGGATGTTCGATGGAAAGAATCGAGTTTGCTAATTCTTCTGGGAACGAAGGAATCATTTGCGTAATTTGTTGAAATTGGTCACGCGCATTGCGAGCCAGTGCATCTGTTTCGATATTTTTTTCATCTAATTCAGGTGCAAGGTGAATCGTTGCTTTGAGGTATGGTTCTTCTTGCACAAACTTACCGAGTCTGAATCGTTCAATGCCTTGAACCAATAAACGCACAGTTCCATCGGGGGCACGTAACAAACGATGGACTGTGGCAATGGTGCCAACTTTATATAATTCACTTGGAGCGGGTGTTTCTAACTCTGGATTAATTGCCGCTACTAAACCCACTAATTTATCACCGCTGACAGCATCATCTACCAATTTGATAGAACGCGGCACACCGACTGTTAAGGGAACAGAATTGTTTGGGAAAACAACAAGCCCGCGTAAGGGCAGAATGGGGAGCGCGTCGGGGTATTTTTGTGTTGAGGATTCAGAACCAGATGGAAGGTCAGAAGAGGCGCTTTCGTTATCTGATGAATGAGAGAGGATGGCAGACATTAGGGTATGAAAAAAATCGAGGTTGGTTTGGTCTTTGGGTTGAAAAAAATTGTGAATTCCAGCGTGCCATTTTTGAGCAGGCATTCAGTGAGTTTACCTTTATTATGTTAATAAATTATATGAACACAGTTTATTGTATATATTTTTTCTGTGTCCCTACTTGAAATAAAGTGCGCCCCCGGCCAGAATCGAACTGACAACCTTTTGCTTAGAAGGCAACTGCTCTATCCGTTGAGCTACGGGGGCAAATTCTTTTTCTATTCTACCACTGCTGAATTAAATGTTTGCGTTTGTATCGGTCTTAACCCCCGATACACGCGCGCACCTGAAATCGTTCTGAGGATTGTATCAGCAGGTCTGCCGAGGCGTTTGCTTAAATCTTCAGCAGACATGGGGATATTTCCATTTGCTAAAAATGTACGAAAAACTGATTCAACCATTGCGGTTCTTTCACTTAAAAATTCAGGCAGTAACGCGCAATGACTAATCAAGGCATGTTGTACACCATCCACTTGTTTTACTTCAGCAGTTTCAGGGTCAATCCAATCAATCAACTCGCCTTCTTCAACTTCTGCAAAAGACTGCTGATGTTCTTCACACAAGAACGAGCGTAAAAACACATGCCAATCGCGTTCATTTTGTTTCCACCAATCAAAATCAATATGAAATGGTGTTTTGATATTTGGCTTTACTAAACTCATTCAGCATCCTCCGCGAGGCGGAAGTGTAAATCGCCTACATGTTTGAAAATTGGATTTGTCGCCAATAAAGCGAACAACGGTGCAGGCGGGACGCGTCTTACCAAGTTGACACCTGCGTACAATTCCTGAGCATGGACATGTCCTTGCGGATTTGACTTTGATAATTCACGTAATACATGTACGACTAATTCATCAAACGGACGTTTCTTCTCCCATGCTGGGTCTAAGGCTTTGAAGTCTGGCACATGAATGACCATGCGGTCATTAAATTCAGCAGTAATGGCTTGCTTCAACATGGCAAATACCAAACCACCATCTGTGCCGACGATGACTGTCCTTACCCAATCTTTAGATGAGCGTTGAGTCTTCGCTTCTACAATTACTTCACCGGGTACATTACTTCTTTTTATGTGTACCAATGAACCAGGAATTAATTGATGTGCTTTATACCATTCACGCAAGCCATACACATATCCATGCTCACGCACCACCCAAGCAGGGATTTTTTGTTTGGTCTTGCCATCTACCAAAGTAAAACGCACACGCGGAGATTCATACGCCGTTGGGAATAATTTGCGCGCCCGAGCAGACATAGGCAATGTTCCAGCGCGTAAATGCGGATAAATTAATGTAATCGTTAATGATGAAATATCTTCTTGATTATCTTCATCGTGCGGAGTCAGTTCATCATCCAATTGCGCTTCGAGAGTTGCCATTGCAACCATCATATCTTCACGGTCATGCGGAATTTCAATATAGCGTAATTGAGGTGGAACATCACGCACAAATTCAGGTTCTAAGCGGTGTAAGCACCACAACACTTGCCCCGCCGCACCCACTTCATCAAAGCGTGAATCGTTTTGCAAAGCATAATTCAAAGAAAATTCAGCCAGTTTAGGGTTCACACCGGCAGGCAACTCAATATCTTTCATCAAGGCTTCAGTCGGCAAAGGTTCACCGCTTGCCATATCTAACGCGGCTTCAACCAGATTCAATTGACCCTGATTTACATCCACAAGCAAAGCACGCGGAAACCAACGCCCAGCAATTTTCACCAAACCATCATCTTTACTTAATGCGGCTTCCAACGCCTTCTCAATCACATAACCATGTTCTTTTAAGATTGCGTTGGCATTGCTTTCACTACTCTCAGAAGTAGCAATCGGAACATCATTCAAACGATGATGTTCTAAACCCGCCCCAAACAAACGTTCGCTTTGGTCATCCATCTCAACTACCAACACATCAAAATTTTGAATGGATGGATTCACGCCAGCCCGCACCGTTTTTACTTTGCCATGCTTCCAACCAACCGCAGGGAAAACCAAATCATCGCCCACTGCATATTTTTCTTTCGGCAAAAATTTTTTCGCCGAGGCTTTTTTTCCATTTTCTTTAGAGGCTTGTTCAGCACGCACACGCGCCTCAATAAACTCAAACGCGAGGTCATGTGTTGTCAATGGAGTCTCACGTTCAAACAGATAAGTGTGTAAATTTTCAACGTCTTTTGAATTGACTTGAATATCGTTCCAATAATTTTCGGGTAAGTTAAATTCGCCAGTCATACTCAGCCTTGATAATGAAGTTGCCCCAATGTGAGGCGCAGAAATTATACCTTACCTTGCAAAAGATGAGAACATGCTCAACAAATCACATCTTTTTTTCAGGAATTTCTCAACTTTGTAAAGTACATTTGTAAAAATTAACCGTCCCGCAGGTTGCTATCAATGAACTTGATTCAAAATCAAAACCTGCGGGACGTTGCTTATAAGGATGCTTCAATGAAAAAACTTTTGATACCATTTTTTGTGACCATTTTGATTCTTTCCGCTTGTGCCACAGCGACAGAAACGCCTCTTCCTACGGTAGAGCCTGTCATTGTCACCTCCACATTGCCACCCACCGAAACACCCTCCCCAACAGACACTGTCTCCGCAACCCTTGAAGTGACTCAACCCACATCAGTTCCGCCAACCGAAAGCGTAGCCAGCAATGTTAGTTTTGCAAATCAAGTTTTACCTATCTTTCAAACCTACTGTGTAGAATGTCATGGCGGAATACGCATCCGCGAAGGATTAAACATGACCAGTTATGATGCACTCATGGCAGGTTCATTCAATGGAGCAGTTATCATCCCCGGCAATGCCAACGAAAGCATTACCATACAGTTAATCGTCGCTGGCGAAATGCCAAACCGTGGGCCCGCCCCATCTACTGAAGAACTGCAAATCATTATTGATTGGATTAATCAGGGTGCGATAAATAATTAACTCACCTTACGCACCGTCCCGCAGGGTTTTAAGCAAAATAGTATTGCTTTCACAAAGCCTGCGGGACGTTTCTTTTTAATCAAAATGGTCACGCTACAAGCGTGACCTACATAGAGTCTTTTGCTTTATAATCACATCACAACGAGCAAACAATGGACTCAAATCAATTTCCCACGCCTATGATTCAGCCCCAAAGAGATTCACAAACATTTAACTACTACAAATTTCCAGATGTCTCCTTCTGGCAAGATGACCCCACCACGCCGCAAGGAATTAATTTCACAAAAATGAAAACATTAACGCATGGTGTCATAATCCGCGCGGGTCAAAACTTATGGGAAGATAACGAATTCAAAATCTCATGGCGAAACGCCAAACAAGCCGGTCTGGCTCGTGGCTCCTATTGGTTTTATGACAGTCGCGCTAACCCCAAACGTCAAGCCGAAAAATGGGTAGAAGTAATGGGCAATGATTTGGGTGAAATGGAAATGTGGTGCGACTTTGAAGATAGATATGGCGGGCAATTCACTGGTTGGCGGCATTGGTTTGACTTTATGGAACGCTTACGTGTTTTAGTACCAGAAAAACAACTCGGTGTTTACACAGGCTACTATTACTGGCAAGAGTTTGCGGCGGGAGTCAGTTACTTTGGTCAATACCCATTGTGGATTGCATGGTACAACCCATTTGTGCCATTAATCCCGCCGATTTGGGATGATTGGCTATATTGGCAATTTACAGATAACGGCGATGGAACTTTATATGGTGTGGAAAGTCTCAACATTGACTTAAATTATTTCAACGGCTCAGAAGCCGATTTCTTAGCACGTTATCCAATCTCACAAGTACAAGCCACATTAATTGCAACCTTTGGCAATGTGAAAGTGGAATATCGAAAGGTAAATTAGGAGAATAAGATGCCTCAATATAGTATGACACCGATTAACAATGGGACACGCCTACGCACTGACCATAATGTTTTTGCAACTGTGATTCGTTCATATAATCGCGGTCAACTGATTGTGGGAGATGAAGTTTGGGAAGCCACAGCAGATGGACCCGAAGTCAAAAGAGGCGATAAATGGCTACACGTCACCTCCGCAGATGGAATCAATCTCACAGACAGAGGCTGGATGGCAATTATCCACAAAGGCGTGGCAGTGTGTAATAACTTTCAAGAAATTCCAGACCCTGAGCCACCGCCCGCACCTGTCTTCCCTGAATCATTTATCCTCACCGACCCCAACGGCGCACGCGCAGAATACGTGTTTGTGAGGGTGATTGAAGAATAATTTTTTTTCTATTTATGCGTAAAGGACTCCTGCTCTACAACCCAGCCGCGGGACGATTCCCTGTCAGAAGATTCGTGCGTGGAATTATCAAGCCGTTAAAAGAAAATGGTTGGGGTGTTGATATTGCTGAAACATTAAGTGGCACACATGCTATTCAAACTGCACATCAAGCCGCAAAAGAAAATTATGATGCCGTCTTTGCAATCGGCGGAGATGGCACAGTCGGTCAAGTAGCTAGTGGATTAGTCAATACAGAAACAGCATTAGCAGTATTACCTGCGGGTACAACCAATGTGTGGGCATTGGAGCAGGGTCAAAGACCATTTAGTTGGTTCAAATGGAATGCATTGAGTCAAAACGCAAAATTGCTTGCAAATGTCGAGCCACAATATGTAGATGTTGGCTTATGTAACCACAGTCCATTTTTATTATGGGCAGGTTGTGGGCTCGACGCCCAAACCATTCAAAAAATAGAACCTCGACCACGTTTTTTCAAACATATTTCTGTGCCACATTTTTTTGTCACCACCGTTTTAGAAGCCAGTTTTTGGCAAGGGCTTGATTTACGAGTCTATCAAGAAGATAAACTTGTCGAAGGTCGTTATCTCGTTGCTGTTGCAACCAACATTCGGCATTATGCAGGCGGCATGTCTGTTTTGTCACCGAATGCTTTGCTTGATGATGGCGAAATGGATTTATGGTTATTAAGTGGTGAAACTTTGGCAGATACATTTCGTCACTTTTTTGATTTAGTCGCGGGTCGGCATCTCACATCGGACCAAGCGCGTTGCATTCCATTTCAAAATGTTCGCATTGAATCCGATGCAAATTTTTCTATTCAAGTAGATGGCGACCCCGTGCTTGGTGGCAAAACTGCTGAAATAAAAGTTCAACATCGCGCGTTAAAAGTACTTATGCCCGAAAACGCTTTATACTTGTTGAAAAACCCGAAAAAATAAAATGGATATTCGCCCCTTCTTAAGTCGATTTGTAATATTCGGTTCGTTGATATTGGCTGGGATTCTAATTTTGATAACATTGATTCTCATCGGCTGGACATCTCCCCGCTTCTCTCCTGACGTGGGATTTGCTCCAGCAGACCTCACCATGATTCCCGCCCCGACTCATACTCCCGGCATTCCTCCAACTTTTACTCCTGACCCACTTGCCTCCCCAACCTTTGACCCAAATACAATTACAGTCAATGGTTATGTACAAATTAGCGGAACTGGTAATGACGGATTAAGAATCCGTTCTGCACCGGGTTTGAATACTGAAACTGTTTTTCGTGGTGAAGAATCAGAAGTGTTTGTCGTCAAAGATGGACCACAAACTGGTGATGGATATACATGGTGGTATCTCGTCGCCCCGTATGATGATACGCGTGCAGGCTGGGCGGCTGATGAATTTTTGGCTGTGGTTCCGCCTCCGTAAATTAATTCACCACAAAGCACACAAAGGGTCACGAAGGAAAACCTTAAGAAACCTTTGTGTAACTTTGTGACCCTTCGTGGTAAAAAAGGAAAATGAATGAACGAAAAACCAACTGGCATTACTGCCAATAAAAGCAAACGAGAATTTACGATTACATGGGATAGTGGACATACCAGCATTTATCCGTTTGGATTGTTACGCGCGGCTTGTCCGTGTGCTTCGTGTAGAGGCGGGCATGAAAATATGAAAACTGAACCTGATGAAGATGTGTTTACAAAAGAAATGGAAGATAACCCAACCACAAGAATTGCAAATGTTGTGGCAGTAGGTTCGTATGCGTTAACAATTGTTTGGGAAGATGGTCACGATTATGGAATCTTCAACTGGCATTATTTGCGGAAGTTATGTCCATGTGAGGAGTGTCGTAAAAAATGACGCATGTCACCCTGAACGAAGTGAAGGGTCTCTACAACAATGTAAGAGACTCTTCGCTACCGCTCAGAGTGACATTTTTATTATGGTGTAGATGTTGGGCTTGGCGTCCTCGTGGGTGTGCGAGAAGGTGTAAGGTTAGATGATGTTGAGGTTGCTGGAGCAGGCGTCCTCGTAGGGGTTGAAGCGCCACCACGTGGAGTTGAAGTAGGCGGAACTAAAACGTCTAGCCGTGATTCTGCTTCTTCACGCATTTCTTCAGTCATGGCGTCTTCATCAAGGTCAAGCAGAGCATTCCATGCTTCAATGGCTTCGCCAATATCACCGCGTGCTTCTTGAATTTTTGCTAACCAGTAATAAGCCAGCGCATTTTGTTCTTCTGTTTCGGCAAGGTCAATGGCTACTTCAATTTGTAAAAATGCGTTGCCAAATTTTTCATCGAGATAATTTGCACGAGCATAACCAATGCGTGCTTCAAAATTACGGTCATCTTCTGCAACTGCAACTGCGAAATCATCAAGTGCTTCTTCACCATTTCCTAATTCAACATTCGCTAAACCACGATAGACATAATAATCACGCACGCCATTTGGGTTTAAATCAATGGCACGATTCATCACTGTAATGGTTTGTTCATATTCACCCAAGCGATATAAAACCAAACCAAGTTTTGCAAAAGCAGTGGCATCTTCTACTTCGTAATTTGTGTATAACTGCAAAGCATCGAATGCACGCGGATAATCTTCTACTTGGATGTATAAATCACTTAACAATCTGTAAGTAGATAAGTTTGTAATATCTAACGCGTATGCTTCTTCAGCATAGATGAGGGCTTGCTCAATATCTTCTTCTGCGAGATAGGCATTTGCTAAAGTCAAATACACTTCTGATGAGCCAGGCATATATTCTTGTGCTTGTTCTAAATCTTCAAGCGCATCTTGAATATCATCGCGACGGATGTGAAAACGAGCACGTTCAAGATAGGCTTCTCCATAAAATGGGTCGCGTTCGATAGCATCTGCAAATAAACTTTCAGCATTAAAATTTGGGTTGATAAGTAAACGCGCACGCGCTAACCCTAAATATGCAGGTGCAAAGTTATCATCAATATCTAAAGCATCATTGTAATAACGAATAGCAGAATTTCCTTCCCCCTTAAAGCGATAGGCTTCACCAATGTAGTATGGAATATCAGCAGAATCAGGTTCTAACGGTTGAAGCAATTCCATATTGAGAATGAATGCATCCCAATCACCTTTTTTATATGCATCTTGTGCAATGCGGTATTGGTCAATCGAAGCAGGTGAACGCGGTGTGTTTACATATAAAGGCGTAGGGGTATAAGTTTGTGGTAAATATGCCCACAAAGGAGTAGGACCACCAAATACACGAGTCGGGATTGCAGTGGCACCGAATAATGTAGGCGTGGCTGTAAATGTCGGAGATGGTCCCGGTGTGTTCGTTTCAGTCGGTCTTACATTAGTCTGACGCGGTAATATCAAGCCAAAGAAAACATAAGTACATAAAGCAAGACCTAGCAATGTTACTAACGCAAGCCGAAAGATTGGGCTTCTAAACGGACTCACCCGCACTTTTGGTTTTTCATTGGCAAGTAAAAGTTTTTCTTCCCATGTGCGCGGACGATTCATAGGGAATGGCTGAATGGTGTCATCTGGTGTTAATGCCCCCAATAAAATTAAACCTCGTTTTGCCGTACCATTTTCAGGGTCAAGTTTAAGAGCCGTTTGTAAACAATAGATTCTTTCTTTTTGCGAATCCACTGCGGCACTTAACCAAATCCAATACACAGGGTTATTTTGATTAGACTTTAATAAAAGCGTAAGTAACTCTTTGGCGCGTGGCTTATCCCCGCGACGCAAGGCATCTATGGCATCTTGAAAAATAGTGTCGCTGTTTTGCTCTTTGAGTTCGCCAGTCATAGGTTGATTCTAATTCAATTCCTGAAATTCTTCGACCTGATATGTAAAAACTTGCAATTTTGTTTCCCGCCACAAATTTGCCTGCCCAATCATTTTATAACAAAGTTGATTCATAAATTCTGACAGGTCGGGGATTTTTTCCCACACCTGCGGCAGAAATGTGGCTTTTCTTTCACCATATTTGATAGTGACACCATCTACGTGTGGTCTTATTTTTTTGATTAAATCTTCGCTTGAGTCATAACTCAATGCCTGTGGCACGCTTAATATCGAGACTTCAATCCTGATTCTGTTTAATTCACTTTTATCTACGGGGAGAAAGCGTGGGTCCTCTAACGCGGCGGCAACTGCATGTTCACGCACATCTTCTACCAAAGGCTGATACGCCTCCAAAGCCCCAATACAACCGCGTAATTTTTTTTGAATCGTTAACGTCACAAAGGATGCACCCTTTTGTTTCAAGACAGGCGTAAAAGAATCAAGATTTAATTTTGGTAAAGTTTTCTCTTGTACAACAAGTTCAATGGACTCGCGCGCGAGTTTCAACAAAGTTTGTTTTTCCCCATCCGTTAATCGCTCAGACATATTGCCTCCCGAAACTTATGGCAATTTTTGTAACGTCCAATATTCGCGGTTGTGATAAATCAATGGCTCCCCACTCCCTGTTCCACGCGCCGCAACCACTTCAGAAATAAATAAAGTATTCATACCTGCATCAAAGGTTTGCACAATGCGACAGTCTAGCCAAGATAACCCACCCATAATGAATGGCGAGCCTGTCACCAATGTTTCTGTTTTTATATTTGCAAATTTATCTTCAATCTCTTTGAATCTTCCAGCAAAAATGTTTGAAAGATGTACCTGCTCAGCAGAAAGAATTGTCAACCCAAAGGCTTTAGACTTTAACACCACTTCATGTGTCCGAGTATTTTGTTGTAAAGAAATAGTAATAAGTGCAGGGTCTAACGAAATAGATGTAAAAGAATTTACAGTCATGCCATGTTTTTGGTTTTCATAAGTTGCGGTTACCACCGTCACCCCAGCAGACCAAGCCCGCATGGCGGCACGTAAAGACTCAGGGTCTAATGTCATCACAGATTGATTCTCCATTCTAAATTCATCATACTTGCCTGTCAGTAACTCGTCAAGCAAGCCATGCTTTCTTTTATATCTTACAATGATGATGAAATTATTGTAAACTTTATGATAGGCTCAAGCAAACTGATTTACTATAACTTCAAAAGGAAAACACAATGACCCAACAAGCGATACAACCAAAATCCAACAAACCAATTATCGGATTAATCCTTTCGTTATCTTCAACTTTATTGTGTTGTCTTTCAATTGGAATCACACCTCAAAATGTTGAAACTCTCCCCACTACAAGTGTGCTATGGATTTTGAGTCAAGTATTGATGTGTGTGGCTGTGAAATCTATGCCATAAAATCACGCATACGCCCCAGACCACGTCTCAAAGTGCCGACCATCATGCTCTTCATTGGTATAAAAAGTTAAATACGTCAGCGCCTGATACGGCACAAACTGTTCTTTTTTCGGGTTTTGAATCGCCAAATCATAATACGAATGCCATGTACCTGAATTAAAATAAATTTGGCTTTCAGGCTTTGGCATTTGTGTATTTAATCCCAACGGCACAATTTCATGCTGATGAGTATGCCCATAAATAATATATTGTGCCTTTCCATTTAAGAAAGCAGGTTCTTCATAGGCATAATGTGCAAACGAATGTTTGCCACCCCACATATTTTTCTTGACCCACAAAATAACCTGATTCAGTTTACTGAAAGAAGCGCGGTTTGAAATTTTGATAATCAATTCCATTATATCTACCACATCAAACTGTAAGGCTTTATCAGCCTGGCGTACAAAATCTAATTGCAAATATTCATCGGCTATTTCATTCCACACTTTTTTTAATTCATTTTCAATCGAACGATTACCCGCATATTTTTTAATTTGCGAGCTAATCCAAACCGGCGCGGCTAAGGCAGGGCGAATGTTTGAAATCTTTCGCAAGCTTTCAAAAATTTCTTTCGGCAATTCATCGCCAAATCTTTTTTGCACCTCAATTGGAAAACGATTGCTTACTTCCATTGCAAAAGCATCGCCAATCGTACTAAAATCACGTCCCTTTTCTTTATCAAAATTAAACATATCGTACATATCACCATGCCGCGCATAGACTTTATGCCGTTCAAATAATTCTTTGATGATAGGAGATTCTTCCGCTTCATACACGAACGGGGAAACTGGGTTGCTTAACCCCATCTTTTGAATCATCTTCAAGCGGATTTGGTCAAATGCTTCCCCTTTAAGGTGATAATACCAATCGTGATTCCCAACCATGTAATGAATACGAACTTTCACTGAAATTTGTTCTTTGCTTTGATAATCTGGTTCGCCATTAATGGTTGCAGGTGCAAGTTTTATCTCTTCACCATTGGCAAGCCTTCTCAATATAGATAATGATTCTTCATTATGCTTCAGAATGCCGTCTGTCACTTCTGCTAATGTTGAGGCGTAATGAGGGTTTGACGCATCAGTCCATGGTCGCACGTAGTTTGAAGCGGTGGGTGAAGTATCCAACCATTTTGTTGAATAAATGGTGTCAATAATATCACCCAAAAGCAAAACATCAATTTGCTCAATCGGGCGGTATTTGCCATCTGGGCGAATCGAAGCAAAACGGGCGGTTTCTTTTAAGCGACGCGCAAACAAACGAAACGCACTCGGTGAAATTGAATCGGCAGTGGAGCCGTCGCGCAAATGAATGTCACTGATAATGATAAGCATTTCTATATTATAGTTGAATGATTGATTAACAACGTAAAAAGATAATTGCGAAATAAAACGCGCAGAGAACTCTCCGCGCGTTTTTTCTCAAAACTAAGTTTGACTATTCACCATCAGTCTTTTCTTCGCCAGATTCTTCAGCAGTTTCTTCGGTGCCTTCTTGTTCTTTTTCTTCATCTTCTGGATTCATGAAAAACAAGTTGCTCATGTGATATTCTCCTTTCTGTGAGGGTTGATTCCAGTATAAGCATTGAACTTAATGAGAGGTTATGCTTATGTAATGGATTGGTTAAGAAGTCATGGCGGGCAGTTGTGGCAGGCATGTAAGATTGCAGTATGAAACTACTTGGTTCGGTTGTATAATTCTGCTTCAACAAGTTCACAATACAGAAAGGCGGATACGATGGGTAAAAGTAAAAAACCAAACAATCAAGCAGATATTGATGGGGATGTATCAGATAGCGTCATTATTACAGGTAATGGAAATACAATTAATAATTCAGGAAAAAGCATATTAGATTACTGGCAAACGATTGCTATTATTTTTGTTTTGCTTTTGGCGATAATTGCAATTGTTATGTTTTCATTCTCTGCGTTTCCTTTTCTTAGTGGCGCGGCTGGAACAGAAACCCAAACACCTACATTAACTCTAATTCCGTCACCTATTCCAACAAATACATTGCTACCAAATGAACCAACCTTAACGCCACTACCACCAACGGATATACCCACATTAACTCCTTCACCCATTCCACCTGTGCCACTGGGCGAGGATTGGATGCAGGGATGTATAAGCACAGTCTGGTCTGCCTATCCAGAATCAATTATCCCCGAAGATAGAGGGGATGGTTGTTGGCGAGAACCCATCCATGCTTTTTCAGCAGAAAATGGTGATTTGGATTTTTTGTTTGAACGTCAAAATGGTGATGAAGAAATTTATGGATTATTTGCCCCATTGCCAATTGAAAGTGGCTCATTGACTTTAACCATCCGCCTCAGAGACTTGACCAATGCTGATTTGCTCGTAGGAATATTTGCCCAGCCTGAGGTAAAGTCTCAAGGATTGTTGATGAGTTTGTTGCGTGGCGATGTAGATAGAACTGTGTTTATTCAAAGAGACCCTATCACATATCAAACAATAATCGGCTCACAAAAAATCTTTCAAGGCAATGGGTATTCGATTACTTTTCAGTTTAACAATTTATCTGTTGAAAGCATTGTCAATCCTTCTGTATTTTTTGTAGACCCACTTTCAGTGCCTTCGTCACAAAAATATTTGTTTGTGGGTTACAAAGGCTTGAGAGGCTATTATCGCATTGATGCTACTTTTTTTAATTTTGATTTGAACGAGTAAGGTAGATGCAAGTTATAATAGAAAATATTCAGGAGCAAATTATGTTTAACCATATTGCTTATAACCATGAAATCTTAAGTGGCAAGCCTTATATTGCTGGCACACGCCTAAGCATTGAGTTTATTCTTGAACTCTTTGCTAGCGGTGGGACAAAAGAAGAGATTCTGAAAACATATCCCCAATTGAGTGCCGAAGCAATTGAAGAAGCGATTCGATACGCTGCACAATCTGTTAAAAACGAAATTTTATTGGACGTTAAAGTTACTGCATGAAGGCATTAGACTTTCCCTTGCTTGCGGACAAGAATGTTCATAGCGGAAACATAAAATCATGTTGAAAAATATTTCCACAAATTGGGATGCTATTCATGCCGAAGAGACTCGCTTGTTACGCGCTTTATCTCCACAGGAAGGGATGCGACAATTTTTTGCATTAATGACAGAATTTGAACCGTGGCTACGAGAAACTGAATCTGCGTTTCGAAATGAACGTAATCAAGCAATGATAGAACTTCAGGCGAGGTTGGCAAGCCTGAACAAAAATAAAACCTATAAATGAACTGGTAGTGGTGAAAAAACATGAAGACTCAACGAATTTACATTGACACCTCTGTAATTGGCGGTTGTTTTGATGATGAATTTGCTGAATGGTCAAACGGTCTTGTTGCAGATTTTCGTAATGGGATTTTTCAACCATTACTTTCAGAAGTGATTGCCGCTGAAGTTGCAAACGCCCCTGAAAATGTGCAAGCAGTTTATGCAGAATTGATTACTTATAATGCAGAGATTTTATCTGTTGAAGAAAATTCTCTTGAATTAGCAGACGAATATCAGAATCGTGAAATTTTATCTCCCAATTTTTATGATGATGGTTTGCATATTGCACTTGCTACTGTTGCTCAAGCGGATTTATTAGTCAGTTGGAATTTTAGACATATTGTTCATTTTGACAAAATTCGTTTATTTAATGCAGTTAACATTGAATTTGGATATAAACCTTTACAAATATTTAGCCCTCGTGAGGTAACAACTTATGGACGCGAAGAAGATTAAAACCATTCAAATGACTCGAAAAATTCGAGATAATCATGCCAAACAATTGGCAGGGAAATCTCACGCTGAACGTATCGCTTTTTACCGTGCACAAGCCAAGAAAATGGAAAAGAAAATTCCCGCATTGCTTAAGGCGAAAGCATAAAACTTATCTTAAAAACCTTCGTGTACCTTCGTGACCCTTAGTGGTGAAAAAATTAAATGCCCGAAACCAAACGCCCTCTCAAAGTATTTCTCTGCCACGCACATATCATCCCCTTGCGGGACAGTGACCAAGCTCGCGCCCCACAAGGGGATGATATGCGGGATTTATACAACCGCCTGACCAAACCATCCTAAAAGTGTATAATTTGATAAGAACATTTTATGGCATCCTTCTCCATCATCAGTGATATTACCAACGAAGAAGTGATTGCAATTGGTAACTCTATCCGTGATTTGGCGCGATTAAGAAAACTATATGGTGATGGACGTTGGAGAAAGATGAAGGGAATCGCTATGATTCAACTTCGCAATGGACGAGTTCGCAAAGCCGAAATTCATTGGTATGAAGCACACGGTATCGGACGAAAAGAGTTTAAGCGTAAAGAATATTTGGATTAATCTTATGAAAACAAATAATAGTTTTGTCATTTGTATTGATAATAGCGAGTACCCTGCTTCATTGGAATTGCACAAAATTTATCGTGTACTTCCTGACAAAAATGCACAAGCAGACGGCGACATGCGCGTGATTGATGAAAGCGGAGAAGATTATCTCTTCCCTGCCGATTATTTTATCCCCGTTGAACTACCTCAAACGGTGATTCGGGTATTGAATAAATCGTATGCACATGCTCATGCTTAAGAAATTTATTTTTCCACGCTAGATAAAAACCTTCGTGTACCTTTGTGACCCTTCGTGGTGAAAAAATGCCCCAAGAACCCAAACGCCCTCTCAAAGTATTTCTCTGCCATGCACACAGTGACCAAACCCGCGTGCGGGATTTATACAAAGGCCGGACATCTAATGGTAAGGTGATTATTAAATGACTATACCTGAGTTTGTATTGCAATCATTCCTTGATCAAATTCTAAATTTCCTTTATGAAAAAGGAAAAAAACTGTTTAATGATGCTTCTACAAAAAAGAAAATTAGGGAAGCAATTAAAAATGCGGCTTATCGTTTCGATAATGAATACCCTAATCTGGAATTAGCAAATACTTTAAACAAAAATACTAGCTTTTATGATCTTGAAAGTATTCGCAAATCAATAAACTATTTACTTGAACACCCGTTTTCTCCTATACCAAAAATCCAAATTGAGGAAAATTTTAAAGCAGTTCTTCCAGTTAGTGTGCATGAAGAGGTGGATAGTGCTGCTATTTTTTTTATTGAAAGATTACAAGAAGAATTAATGGGAGTCGAAAAACTTCAAATGATTCTATCATTGATTTATGGAAAACGGACAGCAGATGCAAGTGAGCGAATTGCTTTTGGGGTTGAGGAGCTTATAGCAAAACAAAAAATTTCACAATTTGAGGTTGATAAGGCTAGAGAAAAGTATCTTCAATACATGGTTGAAACCAATGCATTTGTTGACTCACGCGGTATCATAAAACATAACTATTCAGTAGCTTTACGGCTAGATGAAATTTACCTTACATTAACTGCTAAGCGTGAGACGTATACATACGGTAGGGACTCAATCTACAATTATTCAAATGGCGATACAGATAAGAAAAACGAACACTTCATGCTTGTTAGTAAGTTTCGTCATAACGAGATTTTAAACCTTGCAAATATTGTTTATGATAATGAGCGCGTAGTTATTCTTGGTGAGCCAGGTTCTGGGAAGACTTTGTTGACAAAATTTTTAGCATGGGGATTTGCTAAGATTCTTTTAAAAAAGGATGGGCTAGAAAAGTTGATAGATAATGAGGGTAATAATTATGGTTTTACCCGATTCCCAATATTATTGAGGGTTTCCAATTATGCTGATGCCTTTTCACGTAATCGCAATCTTGCATTGAGAACCTTTATTTTGGAAAGTTTTAACGATGTCCCAGTATTGCATGATTCATTAAGAATTGTGCTTGAAAATGTTCTGGATAACGGCGAGGCCATTATCCTCTTAGATGGACTAGACGAAGTCGTAGATGCGGTTGATAGGGCTGAAATTGGAAGACGAATCGAGCAATTTATTTTTGCCTGTAATGCTAAGAACCGTTTCATCATAACTAGTCGTATTGCGGGCTATCAAAATTTTCCAATTGGTGGCAATTTTGTACATTTCACTATTCGCGAATTAGAATTGCCTTCTATCAAGAAATTTCTTGAAAAATGGTGTACGGCAGCGGGAAGGTTACAGGCTCCTAATGCACCACAAGCGGAAATTGCGAAACATGCTAATACTGAGATTGAAGAAATTCTTACAGCGGCAGACAAAAACCCAAGTGTTAGACGTCTAGCAGCTAATCCTCTGACTTTAACAATATTGGTGCTTATTCTTCGAGAAGAGGGTCAGCTGGCTTTTCGAAGGGCAGATCTTTACGAAAAAGCTCTAAAGATAATGTTCAGAAATTGGCAGATTGCTCGAGGTTATACAAGTAAATTTCTTATTAAAGATCATGAGATAATTTTTATACTTGGCCCGTTAGCATATTGGATTCTAGAAAACAAGCCAAATGGATTGGCGAGAGAGAAAGAAATCAAACAGGAGTTAAGTAAATATTTTGCGCGTGGATTTGATGTCCCGCCTACTCGATTTGAAATTTTAGAAAAAGCTGATGAGTTCTTTATCCGCATAAATGAGACAGGAATTATAGTAGAGTTTGCGCCGGGTGAATTTGGTTTTTTACATCAGACTTTTCAAGAGTATTTGGTCGCACATGAGTTGATTGACGTTGAGAACCGTGTTGCGGACTTAATCTATCAACATCGAGATTCTGCTAGATGGGAAGAAATCATTACTCTTGTGATTTCTTTAATTAGTTATGAATCTCCTGAAAAGGCAATGTCTCTCATTCGCACCAGTATTTTAGCTGAGGGAGATGAAGCGATCCATAAAGGTTTTCAACCGAGTCCATATGAATCTGTTTTGTTGAGAAACTTGTTGTTTGCTATTCGTGTTGTTGGTGAATGTATAGGACTTTCAGATAAGAAATATTTTCGTTTTCTGTTAATAAAATTGTTTAGGACTTACTTGGATATTGATGGTGAAGGTAAGTACATTCCGCTAGCAAGGCATGTGCTTCATTCCCTGTATTTTCTACGAAATAGTGATGCAGCTATTATTGGTGCCCAATTATTATTAGAAGCAATAAATCATAAAAATGAGAATGTACGAGAGCGAATTGTAATTGCTTTAGGGCAACTGGGCGTAAATACTCATGATGTTATCGATGGTCTGTTGAGAAGATTAGAAGATGAAAATATACATGTGCAGATTGGCGCGGCGGCTTCATTAGGAGATTTAGGAGCAAATAGTTTATTGGCATTAAACGAATTGTTATCAGTCTATGATAATAAAAACAAGAACGAAAGTGTGCGTATAGCGGCAATCGCTGCCTTAGCTTATTTTAAAATAAATGTTTCTAGTATTGTTGACAAGCTGCTTTTAATTTTAAGAAACTCTTCTTTGGATTTAGGTCATTCCGAAGAAGAGTATTCTTGGAGAATCCTTATTGTTGTTGCAATGGCATTAGAAAGGCTGGGATTTAAGCAAGTTGTAATAAATGAATTGTTAATGACGTTGAAAAATGGTGATTCACGTGCATGTTATGGGGCAGCAGTTGTTTTAGGGGAATTAGGAGTGAATAATCCAGAAATTGTAGATGCTCTTGAAAATGCTCTTGTAAATGCAATAGCAATAAATGATAGTGACATTCTGAAGGCAGAAATTCTTGAAGTAATGCAAAAGTTGAATGTGGATAAGCTAATAATATTCCATAGCTGGTTATTGTCTATAAAAGACCGAGTTAAGGGTGGGGACATAGATTATATTTTAGAACGTATAATATGGGAAAAGGATGATGAAAAGATGGCGGGTAATTTACTAAAAGCATTGGAACATGAAGATGTCTTCGTGCGCTTGATTGCACTTATAGCAATAGGCAGATTGGGGGTATCAACTCCAAATGTGGTTGATGCATTATTAATTGCGCTGAAAAATGAAGATTTGACATTGCGGGGAGGGGCAATTCAAGCAATATCTGAATTGAATATTAGTGAAAAGAAAATTGTTGATGAACTTTTTATTATATTGGAGACTGACAATAGGCAAGAAGTTCGAGGTAACGTTGCAATTTTATTATCCGAGTTTGGATTAGGGAAAAACCCCAAGGTTATCGCTGGTTTATTGGAAGCATTACGAATTGAGTCTGAGATGATTCTTCATAATGCGGCGGGAGTGTCTGTTCAGACGGGGGATCCATCTACTTTGATTGCTATGTCTTCTGAGTTGTGGGATGAAAACACTTATTTACAAGGGAAGGCCGCAAATTATCTAATTAATTTGGGGTTAGATGAGCCAGTTATTAAGGATGGCCTGTTTGAGATGTTGAACGAAGAAACTTGGCCTGTCAAACTAAGTGCTGTGGCTGTCCTGGGTAGAATAGGTATTGATAGTATCGATACTTTAAATGTAATGTTTGGATTACTGGAGAAAGAAGAATTTCCTGTCACTTGGGGAATAGTTGTTGCACTTGGTCAATCGAGAGTTTTTACCCCTGAGCTAGCAAAAACTTTGTTGGTTACAATAGAAGATAGTAAAGAGGAAATGAGAATTAAGTCAGCGTTAGCGATTAGACATCTCTGTGTCGGACGGGCGTCTTCTTCCATACCTGCCGATTGGAGAAATATTCTAGTATCCGCATTGCAAAAAGCTTTAGAATCACCTGCAAATCACGAAACAGTGTATAGCAAAGCCGAATCAGTACACTGGCCAATCTATAATGTTATTTGGCAAGCTTTGTGGGATGTAACTTCGGACTCGTAATACTAATGAAATCCACTATGCAAGTATAACTTCATTGTCTCACGCCGAGGAAAGTTATAAAGAGTAGAAGAATATCCCTCGAAACAGAATCAACCTTCCTCGCGTGTGAAGCACAAAAGATGGATAATGGACGCAGTCAGTCTATTATCCATCTTCCATTAACCATCAGTTATAATCCCCAATCAAAATCCAAATATCGAATAGCGAATATCGAATGCCGAAATCATCTTTTCAAGAAATCATCCTCAAACTACAAGACTTCTGGGCATCACATGGATATTTGTAATATTTTAATATTTTTCGTGTATTATTAATTCAGGAGAAAGACCATGCTTGCAGAAACTCGTTATGAACATATCATTCTAAACAACTCGCGTGTGCCTATCATTGGAGGAACGACGATGAAGGTCGTAGAACTTGTGTTGGCTCAGGCGGCTTATGGCTGGAGCGCGGATGAGTTGCGTGAGCAGTTTCCTTATTTGACATTTGGGCAAATTTATTCGGCACTGGCATATTATTGGGACCATCAGGCAGAGTTAGATGCAGACATTGAAGGTCGAATCATCAAGGCAGATAAATTAAAAAAATCTATGCCAGAGTCTGCACTTGTAAAACGCTTGCGAGGTAAAGGGTTAATTTAGATGACTGTTTCGCTTTATATGGACCATCATGTTCCAAAACCGATAACAACGGGTTTACGCTTGCGGGGTGTAGATGTGCTGACTGCTTATGAAGATGGTACAGACCAAATGGATGATGCTCAACTGCTTCAACGCGCACATGAATTGAATCGCCTTTTATTCACACAAGATGATGATTTATTAACCAATTGTGCTAGTTGAGTCATGAGGTATCCTTGGGTAAGAGACCAAAAGGAGACCCCATGACTACAGAGGATATTATCCTACATATTTTTTGTTTTGTGGATGATGCGCTACCGAAAC
>Ga0224723_1000014_pt1 | contig 109964 bp, 92 predicted proteins | sample Balambano_FR2_Me_FD_161647 | JGI IMG/M metagenome (GOLD analysis project Ga0224723, IMG submission 161647) | Freshwater sediment microbial communities from Lake Towuti, South Sulawesi, Indonesia - Balambano_FR2_MetaG | ecosystem: Environmental > Aquatic > Freshwater > Lake > Sediment | place... | reverse complement strand
CGCATTTGTAACCTCAAACGTATTTACCATAGGCTTGCTTCATATATTCATATGCGCTTGGCTTTTATCTCGGCTATGTTTAATGTCCTTTTAGATTTATTTCACAGGCTTCATCCTATGTCTGACCTCTACAAGATGAGCATCGCTGAGTTTTCCATATAAAACTAGCACTAAAGGTTACTATTCTCTATTCTCCATTTTCTATTCACTATTTTACGGCGTTGGCGTCGCGGGCAAATCAAGTGGAACAAAATCCAACGTCGGCGCGGGCGGACGTGTCGAATCAAAACCATCTTCGCCTTTAAAGGTAAAGTAACTAACCTGCCCAGGGAAAATCTCTACCCAAGTTTGTACTTTTTCATCTTCATATTCAAAAGAGACTTTATATATACCAGCAGGTAAATCTCCAATCACAAAATTTTCTTTGTAATATGGGTCTTCGTTTACAGCCCCTTGCTTCCCATAAGTACGCACTGTAAAAGTTCTTTCACCCTGTTCGGGTTTAATGGTCAACTCCACAAGCTGTAACAACTCGCCCTTAGAGTCCATGACGCGCCCCGCCAAAACTCCCCAACCTTGTGGAGGGGCAATCCACAATTCTGGATTGTAAGTATAGAAAAAAGAATTATTCGGCATGCGCACTTCAAAGTGTACATGCGGACCCGTGCTTGCACCTGTGGTTCCCACAAAACCAATCACATCGCCCGTTTCTACATGTTGCCCCTCAATCGCATTCAGCATACTCATGTGAGCATAAATGGTATAAAGTTGCTGGTCGTTGTAACCAAAATCATGCCGTATGGCAACAGCCAAACCATATGGGTCATTTTGATTGCCCGGCGTTTCAGCAAATAAACCCCAATCTGCCCAAACAACAGTACCAGAGCCAGCCGCCATAATCGGCGTACCTTCTGGTGCAGAAATATCCACGCCCGTATGCACTACATTGATTCCAAAAAATACACCGCCATAACGATAATCTGGGATGGGCCAATTCACTTGGTCAGCCGCAATGGGTCGCACAAAAAAGAAATGGTCATATGGAGCAATTGCCCACGGCACAGGATACAAAGGCGGTCTCCAATTTGTAATTGGTTCTGCGCCTGGCGTTGGAAGACTAAATTGAAATGGTTCTGGTGATGGAGAAACCACCGCTTCATTCGTGACTTGTATTTGATTCTGCTCCTCAACAATTACCGCCGTTGGAGTGGTGTCTGTAACTGCATTTGAGCAAGCAGATAATATAAAGATAAATAAAATAGTTAAAGAAATTTTTTTCATATATAAATATGGAGTCAGGGAGCTTGCTCCCGAATGCGCTAGCAAGCTAGCTAACTCCAAAAATTTCACGGAATCACCGTCGGTGGCGTGGGCGTGATTGAAGGCAAAGGCGTAATCGTCGGTGTGGATGATGGTGTAAACGTCATACGAGGCGTGCGCGTTGGAATCTTCGTTGGCGTAAATGTTGCCGTTGGCGTGGGAGTCAAAGTCGGCGCAAAAACTCTTGTCGGCGTGGCTAATGCTTCGGCTGGATACAACTCTTTCATAGCAGAATACCAATCTAATCCATTTGTTAAAGCAAATGTAGAAAATCTTGCGCCTTTATAATACGTTCTCCAATTCGGCAGTGACGGCAATCTCTCCCATCCATAGGCAGAGACTAGCGATGTAATATCAATCCAATAACCTGAAGGCACAAGTGAATACTCACCGCCTTGTTCATACGTTTGCGGATTCAAATCATAACGGGCATTCAAATTCCAGGGTGCGTTATGAATCGGTTCTCCCAACGAACCATCTTGCACACTCGCACGAATGTAAACTCTCCAATATGTTTGTGAGCCAATATCTTCACGTAATGTCACCATCCAACCCGCATTAGACATTAAAGAATTAACTGCAAAGGCTCTGCCTGTGTATAACCAATCATTATCAAAACCTGGTTCTAGATTTGTTGTCAGTGGAACAAAAGCATTTTCCAAACTTGCAAGTGCATCCCAACCTGTTTCAATAATGACTCTAGTTCTCAACTCATTAAATGATTCATCTACTAAATCATGCAATTGTGGAAATGGTGCTTGCACATCTTCAATATCTACGACATACCATCTTTGATTCGGAACTTCGGGTCCAGGTGTCACAATCGGCGACCATAACGGCGTTGGGTTTACATTTTCCGCTTGCAAAAATGAATCAGGCAACGGGTTTGATAATTCTGCCTTTCCCCAAGTCATCCCACGCACTCTACCGCTCAACAAAAGCGATGATTGCAAAACATCTCCATCTAAATCATACGACGTTAAAAAATACTGATTCGGTGCACTGACGACTGCAATGACTTGATTTGCATTTTCATTCCATGTACCAATATAGCCATCACCAATCCATTGCGCCGCACGAGTTGGTTCATCCGCATCCCAAACATATAAACCACTAAAACCAACCGTTTGCGAAATGGAGCTCCACAACAGTTGTGAACCATCAAAATTCCAAACAGGAAAATTTTCAGAAGCAAAGGGTGTATTACTTAAATTTTGATAACGCTCATCTCCAGCAATATCTAAATTTGCCAACCATACGTCACTGTCACCGCCACGTGTTGAAATGAAAGCAATATGCCGACCATCCGGTGCCCAAGCCGGCGTATGGTCTGAAGCGGAATCATACGTCAATTGAATCACTTCACCATCTGTCACATTTACCACAGCAATTTCTAAATTTTCATTGATGTATGTTTCATACGCCAAAAACTGACCATCCGGCGACCACGACGGCGCAGAATCATATTCATCTGAATCTGTAATTTGAGTCACTTCGCCATTTTGCAAATCCATCACATACAAATCCCAAAAACCATTTCTATCCGATGCAAATGCAAGTTGAGTTTTATCAGGACTCAAAGCGGGTGCAATATCATTCCATTCACCTGTTGTAATGCGAGTCAATGGATAATTTTGTGGGTGATATAAAAACAGATGAGCATATCCATTTTCTTCAATAGACAAAAAAACAACATCGCTTCCATCACTGACGGGGATAACTGCTTCTGTTTCTTCAACTTCCACTTCGGGGACAAATTCCGTCGGCGTGAGGTCTTGGCTCGACTGATTACAAGCAGACAATATTAAACTAATCAATACAAAAAAAATCGTTAGATTTTTTTTGTATTGTCCTAGCATGTCATTCTGAGCGAAGCGAAGAATCTCGGACATTATCTTAGAGAAAAAATATAAACGCATAAAAAATTATTCGGGGAAGTTTTCTTTATCAGGTTCAGACGATGGATATACATCGAAAGTAATTGTATATGGCTCTGCACTTGGACCATCGAGATAATATAATTTTGCAATCAATGTGTAGGGATTTTGAACTTCTCCGCGAATGTGCATAGTGAATTCAAGTTTAAAACCAAGTGTTTCGAGAATATTTGTCGATGCAACTTCCTCCCTGTTTGCATCTTGCAATTTGACTTCAAGACTGGGACGTTTTTGAAACGGCGTAATTTGCATATTGACCAAAACCCGTTTTCCATCGGCACGAGGTTTGGCTGTCAGATTAGTAATTTTTGTTTCTTCAGGGGTTGCACGAGTCAGCCCGTCTTTTGAGATGAAAAAATCCATGCAGGTATTATAACTAGAAACAATTTGAGGGGATGGAATATGAGATTACAGTTTCATTAGGAGATAAATAAAGAATTAGTGTTTAGAAAATTGTATTAGTCATTGCACTAGCAAGTTCCAATATGTATAATACATCTTGGAGGTAGAAATGCCTATCAACTTAAAGGTTATTAATACAAAAGATTTTATCAAGACCACAACAATGGGAAGGCTGGATTTTGCGGCAAGCAAACAAGCTTTGAATAACATCTTATCTCAAATAAAACAGATAGGGGAATACGATGTGTTGGTAGATACTCGGCAAGCAGAGTCTTTGCTGTCAGTTACTGAAATTTATCAGCTAGGCAAGGAACTAGCTAGCCACTCCATTCTGCGCCAAAGTAAAATTTGTGTTCTTGTACCACCAAGAGATGTTGACAAGGCAGATTTTTTCGAAACAGTGGCAGTGAATCGTGGTGTCCAAATAAAGGCGTTTACTAATTTTGAACAGGCAATAACTTGGTTTGTAGACTTGAATGAGTCGTAAGTATTTAAGATAAAAGTAATAAGTAAACTATAAATAATAATTTATAAGAGCTTTCATGGTAATTATTTCATGCGTCAAACCATTTGGTGAATCAAATTTCCATGAAAATATACCAAATCTAATTAAATCTGCAACTTTTCCCCTCCTCTCTCGTAAACTATTCAACTAAAATTAGCTCAACATGTCATGCTGAGCGATAGCGAAGCATCTCTACTATAATGTCAGAGACTCTTCGTTTGGTCTCGAGACGGACTTCGTCCTACTCGACCAACGCTCAGAGTGACATAAAAGGAATAGTTTATGAAAGCAATGGTCTATCACAAATACGGCACGCCAGATGAATTGAAGTTTGAAGAAGTAAGCAAGCCAAGTCCAAAAGATGATGAGGTGTTGGTGAAAGTCAAAGCATCGTCTATCAATAAAGCAGATACATACATGCTTAAAGGCGAACCTTTCTTAATTCGTTTGGAAAATGGATTTACTCCCAAGAAAAAAATTCTCGGGGCTGATGTTGCGGGTCAAGTGAAAGCAGTGGGAAAAGGTGTAAATGTTTTACGTCTAGAAACAGGCATTCACCAAACCGAAGCGATTGGATTATATGAAAGCTTTGGGTTTGTTCAAATCCCGCCGTTTGGAGATTATAAAGAAGACCCGTTGAGTAGATTTTATGAAATAAGGCTCTAATGTCATAAGTCATCAACAAAATAAAAGAGGTTGGTATTTCCACCAACCTCTTTTATTTTACCCAAGTTCAGGCTCAATCAAACCATAACTTCCATTCCTACGCCGATACAACACATTAATTTTTCCCGTCTCCGCATTGTAAAAGATGAAGAAGTTATCATGTCCCAAATCTCGCATTTGAATCAAGGCTTCATCTTCAGTCATTGGATACATTGTAAATTTTTTACGCTTCGCAAACAATGGAGAAAGTTCGCCTGTATCTTCATCTATAATTTCCTCTGCAACTTCTGCGGCAGATTTTCCATCACCACGCCCATGATAATGTTTGCCTTTATGCCGTTCAATTTGGCGTTGCAAATTGTCAAAAGCCGCATCAAATGCCGAAAGAATCTCATCAGCCCGCACCTCAGAGCGAAGCGTCACTCCTTTTCCGTACACCATAATCTCCGCCACATTTCTATCTTTGGCATCGCGTGCCGCTTTGTAATGCGAAAGTTGCACACGCGCTTCATCAATGGCTGGCAGATAATGGTCTAAATTCCCCGCTTTTTTATTGACATGCTCTTCAATTTTTTCGGTCAAACGAATATTAACGGTTTGAATTTCAACTTTATTTGCCATATTTTCTCCTATCTATTAATTTATACGGTTTGCAAGCTATGATGTTGCAAAGCCCGTGCTACCGTTAACGCATATACATTTTCTGCACCCGCCTGATACAAAGCCTGAGCAGTGGATGATAAGGTCGCACCAGTAGTAGAGACATCATCCATCACCACGATATTTTTCCGCTTCACACTTGTTTCCGCCTGAAACGCCCCTTCGACATTTTTCTTCCGTTCAACTTTGCTTAAGCCAACTTGCGTGCGTGTTTCTTTTTTTCTTGTTATTGCATGAGGAGCATATTTAACTTGCAAACCCAATGAAAGTGGTTTTGCAACCATCGCCACTTGGTTATAACCACGTTGTTTTATTCTTTCTCTCCCCAATGGAACAGGAATTATCATATCAATTTGCCAATTTAATTTTTGCACAAACGGCAACATCTGAAATGCAATTGCATCTCCCATAGACATATCCTTGCGATATTTCAATTTATGCAAAGCCTGTTGAATCGGGTTTTCAAAAACTGTCCACGCCCTTAACATACGAAAATGAGGTCTATCAGCAAGGCAAGTTTTGCACGTTCCAACTTGTTCTTGCGGTAAACCGCATACATCACACACAATTCCATCTAAAATTTTTACTTTACTTTGGCAATCTTCACACCAACGCGAACCCGTTTTTTCACATCCCCCACACACAGGAGGAAATAGCAAATCAAGCGCGCTCCAAGCCGAGCGGTAGAACGTGTATTTCCAATTGGTCAAGTCCACCTCACTATGAACCTCAGGATTTTATTTGTTAAGCGGTTTTATTGACCCAAAAGCGGTCCGAATGCGCCGGCAATTTGAAATGCCGCAGGCGCCATTAAGATAATCATAATAGAAGGAAAAGTTAACAACGCCATTGGGATAATCATTTTAACTGGTGCTTTGTGCGCTTCTTCTTCAGCACGCTGGCGGCGTTTTACACGCATCTGGTCAGATTGAATACGCAAAACTTTTGCCAAACTAACACCCAATGCTTGGCTTTGAATCACTGCCGCCACAAAACTTGTTAACTCACCTAACCCAACTCGGCTTTCCATATCACGTAAGGCTTCGCGTTGTGTTTTACCTAACTGAACCTCACGAATACAACGCCCAAATAGAATAGATAATTCATTCTCCCATTTTTCTGCCACCTTAGACATTGCCGCTTCAAAACCTAAACCTGCTTCTACACAGATGGTTAACAAATCTAAAGCGTCTGGCATGGCTTTGCGCACTTCATTTTGGCGGCGTGCAATTCGACTTGATAACCACATTTGCGGGAAGAAAAAACCCAATGTCGTAAAAATACCAACCACTAATACAATTCTTCCGAAGGGCCAATCAACAGTGGGTAAGTTTGAAATCATCAACAAAAGCCCACCAAATAATGCCGCTCCTACAAAGCGGGTTGCCAAGAAAGTAGAGGCGTCAATCCGCCCGGGGTTACCGGCTAGTTCCAATTTGCGAGTTGTTTCTTGTAATAATTTTTCAGGGGTAAAACGAGTGGAAAGGTCGCCAATTCTTCGGACAATCGGAAGCACAACTCGTTCCATGAAGGGTTGTTGTAATTCAATATCTTCAAGCGAAACATTTTCACCACGTTGGGTTGCTTCTGCAAGGCGCGCAAGGACAGGGTCGCCTTCTTCGCCTCGTGCTTGGCGCGCAAACCTCGCACCAACAATAATTAAAACAACTGCCCCGCCAATAATGATAAGTGCAATAATGATACCAATTACTATATTCATACTACACCTCAATGTCTGCAATACGCATCATAATAAAGTAACTAGAAGAAATCAATCCAAGAACTACGCAAATAATAATAGCGGTACAAGCAGGTCCGCCAGCTGTGACTGATAACAAATATTCTGGGTTAAGAAACCAAAGAACAATGGTGAGCCCAAATGGGATTAAGGAAAGAACCGTTCCAGACGTCCGCACTTGAGCGGTCAACACGCGAACTTCACCTTTAATGCGAATGCGCTCACGAATTGTAAATGAAATGTTATCCAAAATCTCAGAGAGGTTACCACCTACCTCACGTTGTACGTTAACAGCCGTAACAACAAAATCAAGGTCATCGCTTGGGATACGTCGTAACAAATTATCAAGTGCAGTTTCCATTGGAATACCAATCTGCATTTCTTGTACGACTCGTTTAAATTCATCATTAATCGGTGAAGGCAATTCTTTACTGACTGCCTCCATCGCTTGCATTGTAGAATAACCCGCTCGTAAACCATTTACCATCAAGTTAAGCATATCGGGTAATTGGTCATTAAATCTTTGTAAACGCTTACGCTGTTGAGAACCAACATAAAAGCGTGGGGCAATTGCACCAATTCCAGCACCAATCAACGCAGATACAGGATGGCGGTTTCCAAAAAACCATGCAACTAAAGCAAAGATAAAGATGCTGGCTAAAATCACCACAAAGTATTCGGCGACCTTTAATTTTAAGTCGGCACGAGCAAGTTGTTTGGCAATGCCATCGCCAAACTTCGTTTTTTCTACCCGCTTTGAAACCCAGTTTGTGAGAACGTATTTTTGCGCCTCGCGGTCCACGTTACTTTTATTACTGTCATCATCAATATATTGACCCAAGCGCTCTTCAACCAGCGCACGTTCACTATTTGAAGAAATGACAACACCAATAATCAACAATATGATTAAGATGATGCCACCAATGATAATAATCCAAGCCATGTGTTCCTTTGTTTTCTAAAACCGAATTTTAATAACGGCGACGTTCACCAATACCAAAAATAGAAGGCGGAAGTTGAATACCAGCCGCTTCTATTTTATCCATAAACTTTGGTCTTAAGCCAGTAGGGCGTAATCTACCAATAATTCTTCCATTTTCTGTGCCTGATTGCTCAAAAACGAAAATATCTGTCATGGTAATTACTTCGCCTTCCATACCGCTGACTTCTGCAACCGTCGTCACTTTACGGGTACCATCACGCATACGCTCTTGTTGCACAATCACATCCACTGCACTGGCTACCTGTTCACGAATAGCGCGCACGGGCAAATCCATACCAGCCATCAAACACATGGTTTCGATACGAGCCAACGCATCCCGCGGGCTGTTAGCATGGGCTGTGGTCATAGAACCATCGTGACCTGTGTTCATGGCTTGTAACATATCTAAAGTTTCACCGCCACGGCACTCACCTACAATAATTCTTTCAGGGCGCATACGCAAAGCATTAATCACCAAGTCACGAATGGTAATTTCACCACGACCTTCAATGTTTGGCGGGCGAGATTCTAAAGTCACCACATGTTCTTGACGTAGTTGCAACTCAGCCGCGTTTTCAATTGTCAAAATACGTTCATCCGATGGAATAAAGCTTGAAAGAACATTCAACAAAGTTGTTTTACCAGAACCCGTACCACCAGAAATAATGATATTCAAACGCGCCTCTACACAAGCCTTTAAGAATTGAACCGACTCAGCAGAAACAGAACCAAACTGAATCATCTGGTCAACAGTGATTGGGTTTTTAGAAAATTTACGAATTGTCAGAACAGGTCCCACCAAAGAAATAGGCGGAATGACAGCATTTACACGAGAACCATCCGGCAACCGCGCATCCACATACGGGCTAGATTCATCAATACGCCGTCCAAGAGGCGCAACGATACGGTCAATAATTCTCATTACATGGTCATTACTCTCAAACGTAATTGGCACACGATGAATCTTACCTTTACGTTCAATATAAATATTCTTTGGTCCATTCACCATAATTTCTGTAATCGTGTCATCTTCCAATAAAGATTGCAATGGACCAAAGCCTAAAATTTCAGCCGCAATCTGTTCAAACAAACGCGCACGTTCCGGGCGTGAAAGAACAATATTTTCTTCAGTTAAAATTTGCTCAAACAAACCCTGAATAGTACGCCGAACTTCTTCCGTCCGCGTCACATCCATTGAAGGGTCAATCTCAGCCAACAACTTATTTTGGACGCGAGTCTTCAAATCAAAATATGACCCTGCTTGCGGGGATGTAATTGGCGCACTAACTCTTCTTGCCTGCAACGAAGAAAGACGAGATGAATCGCCTCCACCTCCGCCTGAACCTGCTTGCCCACCTCCACCTGCTCCTTGCGCCGGCGGATTCGTCCCCGTATTACCCTGCGCATTATTACCTTGACCTTGCTCAATACGTCGAAGCAACGACATAATAAAACTCCTTAACGTTTAACAACAGATGCGCTATTTTCTGCTTCTAAGGCAGTGATACGCGCCCGAACTGCTTCAGCCAACGAAAGAATACCTCTTCCAATCGGTTGAGATTTATTATCTAACATAAAAGGTACACCTCTATTTACTGCTGTAATGGCAATTTTCTCGTCAAAAGGTATCGCCACTGCAATTTCATGTTTGAGGTTTTCGCTAATTCGTTCGGGTGAAATCGAAATTCGTTTATCATATCTATTCATCGCGAACAAAATTCTTTCTTTACTTACGCCCATCGTTTGTAACAAATCTAATAAAGCACGTGCATTCTTTATTGCTGGAATTTCTTGTGTAGTAATTAATACAACCACATCACTTATATCAATTGTAGCAAGGACAACATCTGTCAAAATTGTTGAAGTATCTACAACAATATAAGAATACATATTTTGCAAAAATTGTAAAACTTTTGTAAATTGCTCAGCAGATACTCGTTCTGCATGTTCGGGCTTCAAAGGAGCCGCTAAAATACGAATGCCAGAAGATTCATGCTTAACAAGAATTTCTTCGAGAATTTCAGGTTCAAGGTCATCAACACGCGGGGCAATATCTAAAACAGTATTTTTACCTTGTTCGTTGACAAAAATAGCAACATCACCAAATTGCAAATTCCCATCTATTAATACTGTGCGGGTATCTTCACTGTTTAGTGCAATGGCTAAATTGACAGCCACAGTTGTACAACCCGTCCCTCCTTTAGGGCTATACACCACAACAATTTTTCCTTTTGCAATAGGAGCAAACCCAGCCATACCACCTAACATGCCCGCTCCAGAAATTACCACTTGTTGTTTGGTATTTTTGGTACGCTCACCATGCGCCATTTCGCCAGCCCTCTTAATGGCTGAAATTAGGTCATCACCCATAGGCGGCTTTGTCAAGAAATCACGTGCGCCCGCCAACATGGCACGGCGCATATAATTTGGGTCGCCTTGTACTGATAATATTACAACTTGAATATAAGGTGATTTGCGTCGGATTTCTTCGGTGGCTGTAATCCCATCAATATCTGGCATGTTGATGTCCATTAAAATTACATCAGGGTCAAGCTCACCGGCAAGCTGTATTCCTTCCCTACCTGTACGAGCCGTACCCACTACATCTACATCTGACTCAAATTGCAACAACTTACGAACATTTTCGCGAGTCTCTGCAATATCATCAACAATCAGCACACGAATTTTATCCATAAAAATACATCCATCACCTTATCATCTTATTCTTCAGGAGCAACAGGTGCATCATTTGGCAAAACGGGTGAAATTAGAGTAGTCAGAGCGGGTTGCATTGCATAAGGTAATTTTGCAGGCACTGGAATATTATATTGACTCAACAAAAATTGTAAGGTGGACGCTTCGCTTGCCACTCGCGCTTGGTCACTTGGGTTACGCAATGTCAGCATCAGTTTTGCATTTGAGTAAACAAGATAAGAAAGGGTAATTGAATCTTGCGGTGAAACGATTAAGGTCACTATGTCTGGTGCAACAGGTGCGGCAGGTTGTGCGTTAGGGTCTTGTTGTTGTTCTGGAGTAGCAACGGTTGGGACAAGTGGGAAATTTCCTAATTTTAATACAACTACATCTTGTAACAGCATTTGACATACCAAACGAGGGCGTTGTGCTTCGGAAGGAATTAAGTAGTAAGGCTGTTGAACAGATGGGTCTAATTCCAAACGACCTTGGGCAGTACCAGATGCCGCAACACCTAAAGAAAGAATTGGCAAACCTTGAACTTGAAAGCCTCCACCTTCTACACCTGTTACACCGCCACCAGAAATATTTCCTAATCCTGTTCCAGTTAATACGGCAGTAAGGTTAGGAAGAATTGTTTGATACGAGGGGTCAACATCTACAAACAACAAACAAGCATTTACATTTACACGCGCACCATCATTAATGGCGTAACCAGAAACAGATAAACGGTCAGTCGGGATAGACATCGCTGTCATACCAGGTGGAATCAATGATGCCCATTCAGGACCAGATACAGGTACAGCGGCAGAAGCGTCTGACACCATTGTTTCGGTGATGACTACACCTTGGTCAAGCGGGAATCTTGCCACTTTCCCAACTAGAAGCGGAAGTTCATCTGGGGTAAACATTACAGCCACAAGGTTTTCTTGTGGCACTCGCAAGGTGGCAAGTACATCTTCTGTAATTGTGGCACCCTGAGCAATGTTTTGAGCCGCATAATAAACATCCACATATACTGGACCAGTATCTTCGGGTTGTTGGGCACTTAATAATTGGTTAATAGCAACAAACCCCACTACCAAACCAATGATAATAATTAATAGGACTAAAATCAGGGTACGACCACGGCGCATAATCTGCTCCTCTCAACGAGTTCTTTGTTATTTATGATACTTATAACACATTCATTATACAAGAAAAATGCCAAAATCATATTATGGGGTGATAATAAAAAGTACTATTGATCAGGGCTTAACAATACTGTAAGCCCTGATTTTGAATTAAGATTTTGCCGGAACTGTAAAGGTAATTCTGGCACCAGACCCAATGGTACTGTCTATTTCAAAATTCCCGCCTAGCATTTCAGCACGTTCACGTATTAATTTTAAACCAAGGTTTGAAGATTCTTTGAGAATTTCTGGGTCAAAGCCCTTTCCGTTATCATCAACACTGATACGCAGGTTGTCATTCCCTAAATCTAAATGCGCTTTGACTGTGGTCGCTTGGCTGTGCCTAGCCGTATTGCCAAGCAATTCTTGGAAAGCACGAAAAATCATGACCTCAAGATATGGTTCAAAACGACGTTCTGTACCTGTGACTGTTAAATTAATTTCTAAGCCAGTTTGTTCTCTAAAAGCTTCTGCATATTTCTTAATAGTTGGTGCTAAGCCAAGGTCGTCTAGCATCATTGGGCGCAACTCAAAAATAAAATTACGGACTTTTTGAAATGTACCCATTGCTGAGTTTTTCAAATTGTTCAATTCATCCTTTGCTTGGGCAGGGTCAACATCTAAAAGACGCATGGCTATTTCTGTCTGCAAAATAAAATTAGACAATGCTTGTGCAGGACCATCGTGCATTTGGCGGGATAGTCTTTGGCGTTCTGATTCCTGTGCATTGACAATCATCTCTATACCCGCCATTTGACTCTTTGCACCAGCGGAAGCAGACGAGCCATCCCCAGCACCATTTCCAGATGAAAGAAGTTTTTCTAAAGTTGCTTTATATTTTTCAAGATGTGATTTATCGTTTTGTAATTTTTCTAACTGACCACGCATCACAAATAAGCGTTGTTGAGCATCTAACGCGGAATCATACGCCATCTTGATTTCATCTACATTGCCGCCTTGTTTTTGAGCTTGTTGTAAATGAGATGTAATGGCTGTGTTTCTTTGTGTCAGCTTTGATAATTCCCCTTGACTTTGTTCAATCATCAGAGTCACTTCGCGCAAAGCACGTTGAGTTTCTATCAATTCACTGTTAAAGTCAATCACATCTTCAGACATACCATCACTCCTGAGAATGAATATCCGTATCGCGTAAAGTTACCCATCCGCGCTTCAAAGCATAGACGACTGCTTGGGTACGGTCTTCTACACCAAATTTTCTCAAAATTGCGGTGACATGATTCTTAACCGTTTGATGACTGATGCCAAGCAAAGCCGCAATTTCTTTATTACTCATACCACGCACGACGCAAGAAAGCACTTCCATTTCACGTTCAGATAAAGGATGAAATGGCGTACCAGGTTCACTGTAAGAACGACGCGCACCTTCCATCTTTTCTTCAATCCACAATTCAAGTTCACGTCTGGTAAATACATTATTAGCAAACACATATTTACCTTCAGCCACTTCACGAATAATGCGAGCCAATGATTGTGGTTCAATATTTTTTGAACAATAACCATGTGCACCTGCTAACGCGGCGTGAATGGCTTGTTCAATATCATCATAACCTGTCATCAAAATGATGCGTGTGCCGAGGCGTTCTTGTGAAACTTGATGTGTAATTTGCTGACCATTCATGCCGGGCAAATTGACATCCAACACTGCGACGGTGGGCTTTTTTGTTTGGATTAAGTTCAACGCTTCATCCCCCGCTGCCGATTGGGCAATGATACGCATATCAGTTTCTAACGACAAAGCATCTACTACGCCTTGTCGAAACAGCGGATGGTCGTCAACGATGAGTAATGTAATTTGGTTCATCCCAAAGGATTCTCTCTCTTATCTTTTCTTCTATTTTAACCCATTATGGGCGTTTCCACAGATAGACTGTCATATTTTGTTCGTCCATTGCAAGGGTAATCGGGCTACCCGTCACAAAGGCAACTTCAGCAAAAGCAGTTAACTCCGGGTAAAAACTCGGAAATGCAATCAAATAATCTGCTCCGTTTTCATTTAAGAACACTGCCAATTGCTCTTCATCACGGATAAATGGTATCACTTCTGGAGATATTAACCCAGCCAGGTCTATCAGTGGATGCTCATCGAAGTAGCCCAATGCGCCTATATCGTGCGCGGCAATTGTTCTGCCAGCGGGAACATTCTCTGCAACCCATTTTGCTGTCACTACCATTTCACTTTCAATCACCCCTACATCTTGGGCATAAGTTCGTGCACCTAAAAAAATAAAAGCAATAGTGAGCATGACAACACTACCATGCCATATCGTCTGCCCGACCCAATGATAACGCTTGAACAATTTACTTTTATCAAACTCGGCAAAGGCTAGCAAGCCAAACAAAAAGAAAATTGGCATAGCGGGCATGAGATAACGCCCATGTTGATAAACAGGCAAGCGTGATGTGTATAAATATAAATATCCGAAACACCATAAAACCGCGGCGATGCTTCCCCATTGTTTTTCACGAACTGATTTAATAACCCACCCCATTACACCAGGTAACAATACTAAACTGGGTCCCACTAATAACTGTAAAAGCATTTGTCCTAGTCGCTCAATGATTGGAAGATTTTGCCACGAAGCATATTCGGCTTGTTTGGCGTAAAAGGTATTGGGCATAGGCGTTCCGCCGACGGCAAGGTTGAAGAGTAAATAAAACAAAAAAATTGAACCAAAGCCAATTAATACGGGAAGGAATGCCTTTAGTTTTGAACGTATGCTTTCCTCATTAAAGAAGATAGTGAATGCAATTGGTGCGAGCAGAGTTAAACCGTCAGGGCGAATCCAGACTGACAACCCGGCAAGCAAGCCTAAAGTCAGGTAACGAGGCGAGTTTGTCATCAAGAGAATCAAAACGGTTGTGACAATTAATCCATGCAATAAAGTTTCCATGCCAGACATCCCCGCCCAAGCCAAATGCCATTCAAGTGCGATGAAAATTCCAACCCAAGGGAATTTCGGATTATATGAGTTTACAAGTTTACGAACTGTCCATTCGCATAAAACTGCTAACGAAAATAAAATGATGATGCCTAGAAAATATGACCATATATATGGTGCGAGGTTTATTAAGAAACCAATTGAAAGCAATGCAGACCAAAGCGGTGATGTTGAACCTGCTGACGGAATGCCAAGCCGAAATGACCATTCACCATGTTGTGCAAGATTACGGGCATAGGTTTGATGAATCCATGAATCATCTAATGGAAAACCAATGGCATAAGTGAAATGACTTGTTATTAAATAAATAGAAGCAATAATGATGACTGTAAGTGCTATGATAAAAAAATCGCGCGGTGAAAGTTTATTGATTGATTCTGAAAATTTTTGCGTCATCTACTTCACCTAAGAGAATAAAGTTTTCATATTGATTTGGAGATTCGAGTAAATCTTTTAATTCACCTAATGCGACTTCAGGCTCTAAGACTAGATAGTTTGCATCAAATTGTTCTGAAACGGCAAGAACGGCTTCAACACCACCGTAAGGAACAGAAACGGCAGAGCGATTTGTATCTAAATAATATAAAGGTGCATCCCAAGTAATGACTATATCTTCGGGTTGAATATTGTTTTGTTGCAATATTTCTTCAACTTTAACATAATCTGTTTCACCTTCACCCCATCCTAATTGAAAGATGCGAATATAAGCAACAAAAAATGTAAGAATGATTGTTACTAAGACCAAACTGCTGGTAAAAATGATTCTGCCGCGCTCGTCGCCCCAGTTTCGTTGTCGGAGTGAGGCGAGGATTGAATCTAAACCCAAAGGCGCAAGTACCCACCACATGGGTTGTAATGCCGCGCCAGCATGGAAGAATGCTCCACGCACACCGGCGAATGGGAAGATAAATGTCATTACAAAAAATAAAATTGACCAAGCGATGACTGCAAGTTTGACTCGTTCATCTTGACGAAAATAAATAATACCGGCAAGGATAAATGGAAACAAAATGATTCCACCATGCGCGGCAAATCCACTTTGGAGATTGTTACTGATTGCCCATAATCTATCATTCCAAATATTTTCCCATCCATATTCGAGGAATGATTCTCTAGTCAATGCTTCGGGCGGATAAATAAATGTCTGTTCGTAGTTTTGGAGATACAAGGCGCGACTTCCGCCGGGCGCCATGAGCGTGCCGAATGTTGTGAGGTTACGGTAATACCAAGGCGACATGATGAGGAGGAAGCCGAGGAGGGCAGGTAATGCGTAATGCGTAATACGTGATACGTAATTGGTAATTGGTAATTGATGGTTTTTGATGTTGAATAATATAAATAGAAAGGTGATGCCGAGCCAGAGCAAACCATCGCTACGAGATAATGATAAAAGCCCTGAGAGAATACCGAGAATGAAGTAATGTTTGCCCTCATCCCCAGCCCTTCTCCCGTTGGAGAAGGGCGTCGTTCCCTCTCCCTGTGGGAGAGGGTTAGGGTGAGGGAGAAGTTTTGTTATAAAAATAAAATATAAACCACCAAAGAACATGAACAAACTAAAATTATCCGTCACACCGACGAATGGGGCATGATAAACAGAGAAAATGGCAAACAAAGCGGAAATGATTGCCATGTCTTTTCGTTTTGAAAATAAATATGCAAGGTGCGCTGTGATTGGAACAACTAAAGCCGCAATAATAATGAAGGGAATTCTTGCAACTGCGTAACTTGTATTATTCAATAACCACATTGGAATTGCAGAGACAATAGATGCAAGTGGAAACCAATAAGTATGTGATGGATGTGGCAAAGATTTTGTGCCGTCTAAATAATTCCAGAGGTAGGGTTCGTTGAAGCCTTTACCTGTGGCGAGTTGGATTCCACCAGCGTAATAATATTCAGAATCTAAATAGCCGGGCTTGGGTTGAAATTGGGCAAGGATGATAGGAAGGATTAAACCAGACAGAAAAAGGATGAGATAAGTACGGAAGTTCATGTGAGTTAAGAGTAAGGCGTGATGCGTAATTCGTAAAGTGCTTTTTACGTTTTACGCATTACGTTTTAGTGAGGTCTACCCAAAGGCGTGGCGGACGAAGTGCCCACCAGCGAATCCAGTATAAGCCAATGATGGTGAAAACGGGGAGAAATAGGAAAACAAATTCTTGAGCAAATTGAATCGGATTCAATAAGTACATCAGCCACGGAAATACAAAAAGGATTAACAATAATAAAATGGTCAAGAGCGTGCCAATTTTCCAGCGGTCATAGACAATAGAAAATATCAAAGCCAATGGAATGATTAAAATAGAAAGATGCTCTATTTCAGTGCGGAAACCCAGCAAAGGCGCAATTGCGAGTGATAAACAACAAATCCAATAAAATCTTCTGTCATCGGCTTCGGAGATGCGATTCCATTCATAACCGTAAGCAAGGATGAGGATGATGATAACTATCCATGCAAGCGGGCGACCAAACGAAGGGATGACATTTTGCAGAGATGTAAAAATGGAAAAGCCAAAATCTGCGCGCAAGTTGTTCATGCCAGCGCGTAAATATGGGATTATCCAATTGGGATACAAAAAGATGGAAACTACAAGTAGTACAAACGAAAGCATGAAAAAACCAGCAAGTACTCGCGTGCGACTTTGTGTGTAACAACGGTAGGCAATTAATAACAAAAATGGCAGGCTGACTTCCCAATAGTATAAGGAGACAGCAAATAATGCTCCTAGCAATTCATCTTGTTCGGTGTATAAAGCAAATAACATGCCTGCATAAATTAAGCCAAGAATCAAAACTGGATTTGCTTCTAAAATTGCTTGAAAGGTATAAAAATTCAAAACACAAAAGGCGAAAAATAAAATTGTGAACCAACCTGGCACTTCCCAACCTGTTAATTGCAAACTGAGATAAACAAGCGCGAACAATGCTAGTTGTAAGACCAATGTAAAAATCGCACGAGCAAGTTCCACGTCAGAGAGAAGCGCGAAGGGAAAATAAAGCAGAAGAATATGAAAAGGTGTATCTAAAATATAAACTTCATCGCCTGTTTGAATCACATCATCATAAACAATATTTTGCACACGCGCGGGAATCAAACCACTGTATGGGTCAATTTGTTCAAATAAAAATCCGCGTGCCGAAACCCAATGCACATAAAAATCTCCGCCGCCGTTTGGAAGCGAAAGATTGACATATACCAACGCGCTGGCGATGATGAGAAAAAGAATCGTAGCAATGATGATGAATTGATAATCGCGTGTGGTGAATGAATTTGATGGAGGTTGAAAATTCATTTTATGTTAAATCGAAAAATTGGGCGAGTTGGTGAATTGCGCGCAACTTCTTTGAAGCCTGCATTTTTGAATGAAGATGCAGAACCTGTAAACATAGATGGTGGTGCTTGTTTTGTTTTTGTTTCAAGAGGATAGCCCTCAACAATTTTTGCACCATATTTTTTTGCATGTTCTACTGCGGCTTTGATTAACTCAATACTGATGCCTTTGTGGCGATGTTTTTTTTCTATAAACAAACATGTGATTGACCAAACTTCTTGATTGTCAATTGGTTTGAGAATTTTTGATGTGGCAAGTTTTGGATATTCACTGCGCGGTTCGATGGCAATCCATCCGATGGGATAGCCTTCGGAGTATGCAATTAAACCTGGATTTTTTTTCGCGTCAACAATGGACTTCATCATTTGTCGGTTCGCGTCACCTTTATTTTCCTTGTAGGCATTTCCTCTTAACTTCCAGTGCATACACCAACATCCGCCACATGCGCCGTTATCGCCAAACAGCAATTCAAAATCATGCCACAGTTTTTGTGTGAGTGGATGAAAGGATAAATCTAGTTCTTCGATTCTGTTGGTCATGGTTTCCTTATTTTTATCATGTCGTTGCGAGCGTTTGTTGCGAAGCAACCTACTAATTTAAGTTGGAGATTGCTGCGGCTTTATGGTCTCGATACACCCTTCGCAAAATCACTCAGGGTTACTCGACCAACAGCCTCGCAATGACATAGCGTTTCATCTTCCTTCAATTAAATGTTCATGGTCTATTTTGCCAGATGTCCACTCTTTGACTTGCGATAACATCACAGCAATGAAAATTAAAACACATCCTACAATTTGTATAGCAATCAATGTTTCATTTAATATCAACCAACCTACTAAAACAGCAAAGACCGCTTCAAGGCTGAGAATCAGGGCGGCGTCGGCTGGAGGCGTATGACGTTGTGCCCAAATCTGCAAGGTGTAACATAATCCTAATGAAAAGAAAGCAGTATATCCAATTGCGAATAATAATGGCAAATTAAATTGCATAACAGGCTCAACGACCAATCCCACACCGAGATTCAAAACTCCGCACACGATTAATTGACCGACAGAAAAAGTCAGTGCTTCAAACTTGGACGCAAACTTGCCCAGTAAAATAACATGAATCGTCCAAAACAATGCGCCGATTAATTCTAAAAGGTCACCAAATTGAATATGAAACGTTCCTCCAGTGGACAGTAAAAATGCGCCAATCATTGCCAACACAACTGCAACGATATAAATCCAATGCGGTTTTTCGCCCCAGAAAATAAATAAGGCAATCGGAATCAAAACAACATAAAGGCTGGTGATAAAACCTGCGTTGCCTGCGGTTGTGTATAACATGCCCGCTTGCTGAAACGCGGCGGCGATGAATAAAACAAAGCCTGCAATCAACATCCACATATATTGCTGGCGTGACATTTTTTGAGTTCGGAAAATTTTCCATGCAAATGGTAAAACGACCAAACCTGCCAGCAAATATCGGTAGCCATTAAATTGATAAACACTCCCCAACTGACCTGCGACTCGTTGCGCGACAAATGCCGAACCCCAGATGATTGAGATGATGAATAATGTTATGTCTGCTTTTAGGCGCATGAAGTTCCTTTGGTAATTGGAGATTAGAGAATTAGAGAATTAGAGAATTAGAGAATTGTAATTGATGTTTTGTGGGTTTATAATTTCGTGAAAGGAATATTTAGCAAAAAAATGACTCACGACATCACCATCCCCCTCAACCAAAAAATAATTTTCCCTGCCATTTGTGTGGTCTGCGGAAAAGAAAATCCAGATAGCGAAGTGGAACTTTCGTTTATAGAATCCAAGTTTTCGACATTTGAAGCGGCTTCATCTATATTAACGCAAAGCACATACCATGTAGATAGTCCATCACATATAGTGAAAGGTGTGCCAGCCTGTAAAAAATGTGCGGACAGATTAAAGTCTCATCATCGCTGGTTGAAGATGTTCAGTTACGCCTCATGGACTTTAGGTACAGTGCTAGCAATTTTTCTACCCGTAGAAATTTGGATAAAAATTATTATATTTGTCCTATTCTTAATTCTGCCAGGCTTTATCTCTGTACTTTTCCCACCCGCATTTAATGTGACCATATCCAAAGAGTTGCTGACCTTTGAATTTACGTCAAAAAAATTTGCGGGTGAATTTGAGAAATTAAATAAGGCATAAATTTATGTGAAGTATAATGCTGTACATAGTCAGTTATACAGCGTGGTGTGCAGGTTAAATCATAGTTGGGCGTTTACCAAACGTCAAATATTATACATAAAGGTAAAGTACGCAAATGAAGAATATTTTTCACAAATCCCCACAAAAGTATAAAATTCGTGAGTGGATTCAGGTTAAAGAATATGAAATTTATATTCACAATGTAGTTGACCAAGAATATATATTTAACGCCGAAACAAAACGAATGATTTATATAGAAGTTGAATACAGAAATCAATCCCAAATCGAAAACATGAGTTGTAGAAAAAATCAATGGCATATATTTAGTCAAGACGGTTATAGTTTTGAGTCTATATCCATAATTGGTAGTGCCATCTACTATGAAGATAAGCCTTATTTTGGTAGCGAACGCATTATCAACCCTGGTAGAAATGTTCGTGGATGGTTTGCCTTTGAAATACCTCAAGAGAAAAAGCCCCGGTATATACAGTTTATGAATGCATTTCTCGGAACTAAAACTGCGGATATAGAGTTAGAAAATATGATTGAGATTGAGCAATCAAAAGACCTTTCAAGCCTCCGATAAAAAACGCACCCCGTCACGGCGTAGGCAACACAATCGGAGTCAACGTCACTGTCGGTTGCGGAATTGGCGTGGCGGATAACTCCGTCCAGCCACTGTAATAAAAATATTCAGACAAAAATTATGTGAAGTACAATGCTGTATTCAGTTAAACCTAGTTATGGAGATTTTGCTTATGATGCATCAACTCGAACCAACAATGATTGAATTCTTCCACTACAATCACTGGGCAAATCAAGAACTCATGCGTATCTGCACAAACTTAAGCGACGAAATCATTACAGCCAGCATTCCAGGCTCGTATGGTTCAATTCGTGACACGTTTACCCATATACTGAAGGCAGAAATCAATTTTTTGAAGCGAATTCATGGAACATATCCACAACCAGACTTCAAGTGGGAAGAGAATCCAAGTCTGTCTCAAATGATGGCATACGAAACAACATTGCACGAAACATTATTGGATACCCTTCAGCGCGTTCCAGCAACTCAGAATGTGCATGAACAAGATGATGATTGGACATTCGATTATCAAGCACGCCTAATCTTTATGTCGGTGGTCTATCATGGCATCGCCCATCGCACAGACGTCACTACAACACTCAACAACAAAGGCATCAAACTACCAGAGCTCGATGTCTGGGCTTATGAATCTGCATACCCAGAACGGTTTCAAGCCAGAGTGGTCAAAACTGGGCAGTGATTTTGTAACCAAACATAACTATTTTAAGAAATTGGACTTACGCAATTACCTGTACCGCAACATTCATGTTGCCTTTACATTAATTACGGCGTTGGCAACACAATCGGCGTCAACGTAACAGTCGGTTGCGGAATTGGCGTTGGAAATAACTCAATCCAGCCGCTGTAATAAAAATATTCGGATAAAAATTGTGTGCGTTCTCTTTCATTCATTGGGCGTGGACGTGAAAAATCTTCCAACATAGCAGTCAACAATTCCACACCCAAATATTTTCCATCATAAAAAACATGACGGTCAATAAACTCGCGGCGAGTTTCATCAATGATAGAACCATCAGATAACTCGTAAGTCATTTGGTCGAAGAATAAATTCCCTAAACCAAAATGAATAAATGAATCACCACGAAATTCCATCAAATGCGGATAATGTGCTTGGCTTCCACTGACAATCGTTGCACCTGCATCTGCTACAATCCGAAAATCATTTTCATGTGCATAACACGGACCAACGTGATAACACTCTTCATGTTGAAATGTAAATATCACCATATAACCTTGTGATTTCACATCTTGAATTTGTTGAGTAAAAAATTCATAATCACAATTTGCCGCGCCAGGTTTTGTATCCGTCGCTTTCACGAATGTATATCCGCGCTTGCCATTGCATCCCATAAATGCAATTTTATTTCCGTTCACTTCTAACAAAACAGGCAAACGCGCTTCATCTTCATTTGCTCCGCCACCATAATACAAAATATTATTTTGTTTATAAATCTCCAATGTATTCAACATGGCTTGTGTGCCACGGTCTGCAAAATGGTCACCTGTTAATTCGACAATATCCATGCCAACATATTGCAACAACTCAAAATATTTCGGGTCACTGCATAAAATGAAATTTGTATAACCCGCTGTCGGGTATGGACAACTCTCATCAAATGGCACTTCATTACTAATGTGTGTCACATCTGCGTTATATAACCAATCGTAAATTAATTCGCCGGGGCGCGTCACACCTTTGGTTTCCATCGTGAATGCTGTCGCACGCACCAATGCGGTTACGCCTGTCAATACTACTGTGGTTAACTTTTCAGGGTCACGATTTGATTTTGGCAATTCAAAATTTTCTGTTCCAAAAATAATTTTCAATTCATAACCATTTTCATCAAAATCTTTGCGGATTGGCGATTGATTATCCACACTTATCACTTTCCATTTGGGATTTATTTCTTCAAATGGGATGACTGCCCAAACTGATGAATCATTCCATGCTTCATCTAACAATTGATGTGAGTCAACGCTTCTTACTTGACCTCGACTTGGTTCGCCCCATTTGGCAGTAAATGCCTGCAAAGTTGATTCTGCCATGATTAACTTCCGTTCAGCAGATTCACCTTTCCAAATTGAGATTAATGCGTCCGAAGCAATATCATCCCTCACCGTAGGGAATGAAGCGACCAGTGCATAAATCCAAGTTGAACCTGAATCAGATATATCTAATGTTTGTGTTGCAGAATTAATATCATCAACAATTGGAACATCAAAAGTTTGAGCCAGTTCGCGTAAATCATCAGGAACTGAATCACTAACCCACAATGCGGGTGGCAATGGCGTGGATGTGATTTCAGGTAAAGAAGTGACAGCCACCTCAGAGGTGACTGTCACTTGCGGCGTTGACGTGCAAGCCACAAGTAAGAAACAAATCAATAAAATATTTTTTTTCATCATCAATTACTAATTACATATTACGTTTTACAATTTACTTTCAAACTTCGCCAACCTATAACTATTAAGTGCCTCTTCATCAATCGTCACACCCAAACCTACACCCGTAGGCACATTGATGGTCGAATCAACATTCAACACAAAACTTTCATTCGTTATATCTTTTTTGTAATAACGATTTGACGCAGAGACATCGCCCGGTAAAATAAAATTTGGAAGTGTTGCCAATGCCAAATTTGATGCGCGACCAATTCCAGTTTCTAACATGCCACCACACCAAACTGGAATTTGATTTGTTTGACATATATCATGTGTTTGAATGGCTTGACTCAATCCGCCAAGCCTACCCGCTTTGATGTTGATAATTTTGCAGGCTTTCATTTCAATGGCATATCTTGCATGGCGTGGCGTGATAATGCTTTCATCCAAACAAATTGGCGTTTTGAATTGTGCTTGAAGTTTATGATGGTCCCAAATATCATCTTCAAACAATGGCTGTTCAATTAATAGTAAATCCAAATCATCCAATGGTTGTAAAGTTTTTATATCATCCATCGAATACGCAGAGTTTGCATCAACTTGTAAACGTAAATTAGGAAAATGTTTGCGAACCGCTTTTGCATCTTCTACATCTCTACTTGGCTTGATTTTGATTTTTACTCGTGCATAGCCTTGGTTGACATAATCTTGTGTGGTTTTTACTAAGGCTTCTTTTGATTCTTGAATCCCAATTGAGACTCCCACTTCTACTTTATCTCTCACGCCGCCGAATAAATCTTTGAGTGATTTATTTTCGCGCTTGCCGAGCAAATCCCAAATTGCCATTTCAACGCCTGCTTTGGCAAGGTGGTGTCCGCGAATGCCTTCGACTCTTTTTTGAAAATCGTTTGCATCTTTAATATCTTTGCCTTTGATTAACCCCGAAATAAAATCTTTGATGACGTGAATGGAGGTTTGTGCAGTTTCGTAACTATAGCCTGGGTCACGCGCGGCGACACATTCACCATAGCCAATTAATCCCTCTGAATAAATTTCGATAATGACACATTCACGATTGGTTTCACGTCCAAAAGAGGTTTCAAATGCCGAAACCAACGGCATGGAAATATGATGAAGAGTGATAGATTCTATTTTCATTTTTTATTTTATTATGTCGCCCTGAACGTAGTGAAGCGTCTCTAGGATAATCTCAGAGATTCTTCGGTTGCTTCGCTCCCTCAGAATGACATTATCCATTATTCTGTTTTGACTTCACTTGGGTCATCATCAATCTTTAAGTTTTTTAGAGCATCACTGATGCTAGTAGATTCAACTCTCATCCCCGCCGCAGGTGTGCCACAAAATGGGCAGATATTCCAAGAGAGTTCCATAAACTTAGAACAGTTATGACATGTTTTCTTTAATTTGGTATGACAATTCGGACAGATCTGCCAATCTTCTTTGACTCTTCGTTCACAACCTGGGCATAAAGGTAAATCTTCGAGTGCTTGTAACAAGGCTTCTTCTTCAAGCGTGCGTTGATATTCTTCCTCTAAAGTTCTTGGTGGACGTAAAATTAAATAAACCAAAACGCCCGGTAAATTTAGTACGGCCACTAGCAATGCGGCGAGTGTTTGAATCAATGGGTCGCGTGTGCGAGAACGAATGTCACGATACGTCCATATCACTAAACTCACCCACAAGGCAATGATGAATGCACCTGCAAAGGCTGTGAGTACGAGTGTGAGACTGCTGAGAAAAACAGGGTCGAAAGTCATAAGGGTATTTTATCATTGTAATATATGTCATTGCGAGGAGTGACGAAGTCACGACGAAGCAATCTTATGATTAAGTTGGAGATTGCTTCGCCACGAAGAACAAGAGCGTGGCTCGCAATGACATGATTTTATGGCGTTCTAAATTCAAATCTCCATTCGGTGCCGTTATTTGTATAAGTAGAGGTAGTTCCCATCACTTGATAAAAAGTTTGCCCTGGGCGTAAGAAGATTGGGTCGCCTGTTAAGGTGGTTAACAAAAGTGGTTGATTTTCTTCGGCGCGAATCCAATAGGCTGGGATGGCAAGCCCATCACGATACACGATGGCATTGCCATAATCTATCAAGTCAATGTGATAAACCTCATCTTCTGAGTTGTATGTGTTTACAAAAATATGTGGGACGAAAATCACAACCACGTTCTCTGCAGTAATAGGGAAACCTGTGAAATCGTCGGTCAGCGGAGCATACGATTCAGCATTTCCACGCACGAGGTCTTTCGCTTCTTGATAACGAATGAAATTTTTTGCAATCGGGTCATATTCCCAGTAACTATAGTTATATGCTGAATAATATGAATAAATTCTAGTGGCAGTTAATTGAGATTGTGGCATTTCTTCAGAGAAAAAGCCGCCACTAATCACTTGCGGAGAATTATCTAAGCCTTTTCTTTCAATACAGGCATCCCATTTCAACATATTGAAAAATACGTTGTTATAGGAGTCGCGTTCGTAAGGTCCAATGAAATATGGCGGACATTCTCCAATACCGACACTCACCAAAAATGGATTTAAGTCTGAGGCATTAAAGTAATTCATCTCGCGTGCATCGGCTCCCTTGAACATAAAAAAAGAGTGATACATGCGTGTGACATGTTCGTCAAAAAATCTGCCTGAACGGACGGGACCCACACGTTCTACATTGTTGCTGTAAAACACTGCAATGAATCTTGTATCACCCCATTCAATATAATATTCAAAAGCTACATCTGCCATTGAAAGCCCAGATTGTGGGCGGACGTAATCGGGTGAGTTACCGATTTTGATTGCAAGCGGTCGGCGTTGTAAAAGCGTTGGGTCACTGACTGCTAATCCAGTTAAGGGATTGTAAGTTGTTAAGTTATTTTCAAAAGATGGGATGATTTCTACAGGGGCAGTTATATCTTGTGGCAAAACATATTGTGCTGGGTACGGTGTAAATGTAGGAACTGCTTGTGGCGTGGTTAATGCAAGGTATGGGTCTGATGAATCAAGCGTCTGTGGCTGAAAGGGTGTGGGTGTAGGCAAATTGCTGGCGGGAACAGTAGCAGGTATCAGGTCAGGCGGTGAGGCGACAGGGGAAGCACAAGAAATAATAAATAGTCCGATAAATCCAATGAGTCTAAATAGTCGAAAGGTCATATAAGGATTTTACCAAAGGCAGATTATGTCATTGCGAGCCGCTCATAATTGAAAGTTGATTGTAATAAATTAAATTTGAGCGGCGAAGCAATCCTAATATCAAATAGGAGATTGCTTCGTCAGGCTACAGCCTTCCTCGCAATGACATATTGAAAACTGTTACAATTAACTTATCTCATGCTCATTTTAATTTCTTGTCTTTTATTTTTTGTGACGGCACTCGTATTAATTGGCTTGCGAATTTTTCGCCCAGAAGCGCGTTACACATGGTTGATAGCGGTGGGCGGTGCCATGTTCGGGTTTGTGAGCGTGTTTTTGTGGCTGACACAATTGCCGCTAAGTTTAAGTTTGCCTGGCTTGCCAACATTGGACGAATTTAATTCATCGTTGATTTTTACCGCCGATGGAATTTCATTTCCGTTCGCGCTTAGTATTGCGGCATTAACTTTATCTATTTTATTAACGGCTGTGACTCAACCTGTGCATGTGAATACATCGGTTTGGGCTGGGATTTTGGCGTTGGGCGGTGCAGGCATTTTTGCAGTGACGGCAAATAATCCGCTTTCATTATTATTGCTTTGGGCAGTTTTAGATTTAACAGAATTAATCATTCATTTGCGTTCAGTCAATGGCGCATCCAATAACGAAAAAGTTGTAATTTCTTTTTCAACCCGTGCACTCGGTATTGGATTTTTATTATGGGGAAGCATGACCAGCATTGCCGAAGCAAATACATTTGAATTTCAATCTATGTCTGCCAGTGCTGGTTTATTTTTGGTGATTGCATCAGGCTTGCGTTTGGGTGTGCTTCCATTACATTTGCCGTATGCTCCTGAGTCAAATTTGAGGCGTGGGTTTGGAACAGCCTTGCGATTAATTTCAGCGGCATCGAGTTTAATTTTATTAGGTCGTATTCCTGTTGGTATCTTAACTTCTAGTCTTACACCCATCTTAATTTCATTGACTTTAATCGCCGCCATTTACGCAGGTTGGACTTGGCTTCGCGCGCCAGATGAATTAAATGGTCGCCCACATTGGGTTATCGGCATTGCATCACTTGCCATTCTTTCAGCATTAAATGGCAACCCAATCGGAGCAGTGGCATGGGGTTGTGCTTTGGTTTTAGTGGGTGGCATATTATTTCTAGCATCGGCTCAAAACATTCGGCTTAATCGCATCATGTTATTGGGCGTGTTTGGTATTTCAGCCTTACCATTTTCTTTAACCGCCAGTGCTTGGATTGGCAACTTAAGTTTTTTTATTCCATTTGCAATCATCGCGCAAGCCTTAATGATGGCTGGTTTTATTCGTCACGCACTTCGTTCAACGAATCGAGATTCATTGGATAATCAACCCGGCTGGATGCAAGCCGTATATCCAGCAGGAATCATTTTATTAATTTTGATTCAATTCCTTTTAGGATTTATCGGCTGGGATGGTGCTATGCAAATCGGAGCATGGTTGCAAGCCATCATCGCCTCTCTCTTGACCTTCGGCTTGGTCTGGGCAAGTCGGCGATTTCGCATCTTCAACCCTGTTCGCGCCCATTGGGTTTCAACTACAGAATCACGGCTGAATAATTTATATCAAGGCTTGTGGTCACTGTATCGCTTTTTCGGCAGAATCAGTCAAATCGTCACAAAAACACTCGAAGGCGAAGGTGGCATCATGTGGACGTTGCTATTCTTAGTTTTATTCGTTGCATTAATCACACAGGCGGCTTCTTAACATGCTCCCCGAAATCGTCTCATGGATTGCAGTAGCATTGATTCTTGCTACCACAACTGCCATGCTCATCAACACAGACTGGCGCGTTAATTTAGGCGCATTGGCTTTGCAATATCTTGCCATGCTTTGGCTAGTCACACGTCACCTACCCTTTGCAATGGGTTCAGCAAAATTAATCACAGGGTGGATGGTCGTTGCAATTTTAGGCATGACACGCCTCGGTTTAACCAACGTCGAAAATGAAGAAGAATCTTTTTTTCCGCGCGGGCAAGCCTTTCGGATTGCTTTAATGGGCATTGTGGCACTTGTTACTGCTGGAGCGGCACCAAGTATTGAAACGGCTATTCCGGGTTTAGGTTTGCCCATCATTGCAGGCGGTTTATTATTAATCGGCGGTGGAATAATTCACTTAGGCATCACCACAAATTTATTGCGAGTCATCCTTGGTTTACTCACCATGCTAGCAGGCTTTGAAATTTTATACGCCGCCATCGAAAGCGCGATTCTCGTTACAGGTTTGTTGGCAGTTGTAAATTTAGGCTTAGGCATAGTCGGCTCATATTTATTGCTAGCAGGTTCTGCTCCACTAGAAAGTGAAGAAGACTTATGAGCGCGCCAATTATATGGATTGCGATCCCTTTTATTGCTGGTATCTTAATTTTCCTCATCTCCAGCGAACGTTTTTCCGCAACTGCTGGTGGAGCAATTTCTGCCCTATTAGCATTGATTGCTTTGTTTATCCCTATTGATGTCGCCTTACTGCTTGGCACCATTTCAATAAAAATATCACCAGCCATTCAATTTTTCGGGCGCAGTTTTGAACTCAACACTGCCGATGGTTTTTTGCTTGCCATCATTTATGGCTTAGCCTCATTATGGTTTTTCGGCACAGAAGCATCTGGCACACAAAGCCGCTTTGTTTCATTAGGCTTGATGATTGTGGCATTGCTCACCGCTTCGATTGCAGTTGAACCATTTTTATATGCGGCATTATTACTGGAAGTGGCCGCGATGCTCGTTATTCCATTGCTTGTGCCACCATATCAAAAAGCAGGTCAAGGAGTGGTGAGATTTTTAACTTATCAAACCTTAGCCATGCCATTCATCCTTTTTTCAGGTTGGATGCTCACAGGTGTAGAAGCCAGCCCCAGCGATTTAAGTACAACACTTCAAGCAGGCGTAATGCTTGCCCTCGGATTCACATTTTTATTCGCAGTCTTCCCGCTTTATAACTGGATTCCGATGTTAATGGAAGAAACGCCTCCCTACGCTACGGGATTCCTGCTGTGGGCATTGCCGACATTTACTACTATTTTTGCATTAGGCTTTTTAGATAGATACACATGGTTAAGAAATTCAACGCAGTTGATGAATGCGATTCAATTCGCAGGTTTACTCATGGTTGCCAGTGGCGGATTGTTTGCCGCACTACAACGTCACCTCGGACGGATTCTCGCCTACGCCGCCATTGCACAAACTGGGTTAATCCTTTTGATTTTTAGTTTGCAATCCAATCAAATGGCAAATCTCGTTTTTCTCACCCTCATCCCACGCGGGCTTGAATTAGCAATTTGGGCATTAGCACTTTCTATTTTAAAACGCGAAGCCTATTCTTTACAATTCAGTGACGTGCAAGGACTAGCACGAAAATACCCCGTTGCAACTGCTTCTTTAGTATTTGCACATCTTTCAATTGCTGGCTTTCCGTTATTAGCAGGCTTTCCATCACGCTTAGCCATTTGGCAATCACTCACCACTGATTTGTCAATTTTGTTTTGGGTATTCGCAGGCATGTTTGGTTTGTTAATTGCCGCCTTTCGTACTTTAGCAGTCTTTGTAATGACGGACGAATCAGGCTGGAAGATAAATGAAAGTTGGATACAAATCACCATGCTGACGGTAGGCGTGAGCGGGCTTTTCATCTTAGGCTTGTTTCCACAAATCTTACAGCCATTGCTTGAAAATATCCCAGCCTTGTTTGAGCATTTAAGTCAATAAATCTTTCTTTCTTCTTTCCTCTTTCTAAAGTGTATAATTTCAGTCATTCCTCTTGAATGAATTTTGGAGAACAACATGGAATTTGAACAAATTGTCAAACGCCTTGAATGGCTAGATAAACAAGAACGCGAAAGTAAAGATTCGCTTGCTTCGTTAAATGAACGCTTGGCTTCGTTTGAAGCAAACATGAATGTGCTTTCAAAGCAATTAAAAACTTTTAGCAAACAAATGACCGAGGTAGTGCCTGCCGCCAAACGTGTAGAACAATTTGAAGCAATGTTGAGCAAGCAACGCATTGATATTGTTAAACTAATAGATGATAATGAGAAGAATCGCAACAAAAACGAGAAAGACACTGCTAAAAAAACCCAAATTGAAATTAATGAACTCAACAAAACATTAACTAGTTTAACAACCAGTTTCAATGTTCCTGAAATCAAAAAGCAACTCAAAACTCGTGCTGATGAAATTCAACGCATTCTCAACAATATTGCCGATTTAAAATCTGCCGTAGAAGATGGCAAACGCTCAAACGAAGATGTGCAACGCACCATGCGTGCTGTGGATGATACCCGTAAAAATGATTTGAAACGCATCACCGATATTCAAGGCGAACTGACCGCGCTTCGTAAACGAGTAGATGAAAGCCGTGAGAAATCTGCATTAAATGCCGACAATATCCGCAATATCGAAAATCGCTTTACAGATTTAATTGCATCAGAACAAGAACGCAAACAAGCCCAAAACATATTTCTTGAACAGCAAGCCCTTGCACAAGTAGAACGTGACCGCGCTTGGAAAGACTGGCAAGAAAAATTTAACACCTTCACCAAAGAAGCCGAAAGCATGGAAACTCAATTACAAAAATTGGATGAAGCCGTGCGTGGTGCAAAAAAAGCACAAGAAACGTATGTGGAGCTCAACACAAAACTTGAACGCCGCATTAACGAAGTAACCGAAATGCAACGCCTCGCCGAAGATAGATTGCGCCAAGAATGGATGACCTTCAAAGCCGACGACCAAAAACGCTGGACGGGTTACAGCCTTTCCTCTGAAGAATCATTCCGTGATATGCGTAAAGAATTACAAAAAAATCAAGAACAAGTTTCAGCATTGAGCGATGCCAGCCAAACTTTACAAGACCAAATGCACCAAACCACAGATACCACCGAAAAACAATTACAAGAACTAATGAATGTAGCCCACGAATGGATGACTTCATATCAAAGAATTATGGGGCATGGGAAGAAGACGAAAAAGTAATTATAAAACCCTAAAGGTCTTTCTTAATAATTTGAATAATTATGAAAGTAAAGAAGACCTTTAGGGTTTGGACATAAATTAAAATCTTTCCTCTTTCTTCTTTCATTTACAAGAAAGAGGAAAGTGGAAAGAAAATTTTTAATGAGAGTTATCGGCACAGCAGGTCATGTTGACCATGGCAAATCCACTTTAATTGAAGCACTCACAGGCATACACCCTGACCGACTTAAAGAAGAACAAGCCCGCGAAATGACCATTGAATTAGGTTTCGCTTGGCTTACACTTCCAAATGGTGAAGAGGTTGGCATTGTAGATGTGCCAGGTCACAGAGATTTTATTGAAAACATGCTAGCAGGCATCGGCGGTATTGGTGCGGCTTTATTAATCATCGCCGCCGATGAAGGCATCATGCCACAAACCAAAGAACATCTCGCCATTTTAGACTTATTAGGAATTTCATCTGCCCTCATTGTTTTGACAAAAACCGACCTCGCTTCAGACTCAGGGTGGCTTGAGTTGCTGGAACTCGACATTCGCCAAGCCCTCAGCCATACCACCTTACAAGATTCTCCCATCATCAGAGTTTCAGCAAAAAACAAAACGGGTCTCGATTCTCTAATCTCTAATCTCCAATTATTGTTAGAAAATAAACCACATCGCCCAAACTTAAATCGCCCGCGCCTGCCCATTGACCGAGTCTTCAGCATGAGTGGATTCGGCACAGTCGTTACAGGTACATTAAGTGATGGTGAATTAAAAGTTGGAGATGAAATTGAAATTTTGCCAAGCAATCTAAAAGGCAGAATACGTGGCTTACAAACGCACAAGAAAAAAGAAGAAATTGCCAGCGTAGGTTCAAGAACGGCGGTAAATATTTCAGGCATTGAAACTGAAACAATCAAACGCGGAGATGTCGTAGTTCACCCAAATCAATACCAAGCCACACGCAGAATTGATGCAAAGTTGAATCTACTAAGTGATATTAGCAATTCTGTAAAACATGGCGATGAAGTGAAATTTTTCGTTGGAGCAAGCGAAGGCATTGCCACTTTACGTTTACTCGGCACAGAAGAATTGAAAGCAGGCGAAATAGGTTGGATACAACTTGAATTACGAGAGCCGATTCTGGCAGTTCGTGGTGACAGATATATCTTACGCAGACCATCACCGAGCGAAACACTGGGTGGCGGAATCATTGTTGACCATCAACCCAAAGGCAGGCACAAAAGGTTTGATGAAAACGTGTTGAAGTCTTTAGAGTCACTTTCACATGGCTCCCCTGCCGAAATTTTATTAGAAGCAACATCTGCTTTGGGAATTGCTTCTATCAAAGAAGTGAAATCAAAATCCCGTTTGGATGCTGAACAATTTGAAAAAGCACTTGAGGAATTAATCTCAAATCAACAAATCGTTCTTTTAGAAGGAAATAAAAATCCAGAATCGTTGCTTGCCTCTTTTACTGAATGGCAAAAAATAAAAGAAAAACTTTTACAAATTGTTGACGATTATCACAAACAATATCGTTTGCGAAGTGGAATGCCAAAAGAAGAGTTAAAAAACAAAATTAAACTACCCGCAAAAACATTCAACATAATTCTTAACTTTTTAATTACGAATTACGAGTTACGAATCACGCATTACGCAATAGCGAAGCCTGAACACAAAATAAAGTTCAATGAGCAGGAACAACTGCAAGTCCAGAATCTGATGCGGAAGTTCGAAGAGAATCCATACACCACGCCGAGCGTCAAAGAATGTCAACAAGACCTGGGTGAAGAAATCATCAATGCTTTAATTGAAAGCGGAGAATTTGTTACTGTTTCAGAAGATGTTATTTTTTTGAAAAAAGATTATGATGAGATGGTATTTAAAATTAAAAGTGAAATTAAAAAGAAGAGCAAAGTGACCCTTGCTGAAGTTCGTGATATGTTGAACACCACCCGAAAATATGTGCAAGCCTTGTTAGAGCATTTAGATAAAATTGGTGTAACAACTCGTGATGGTGACGCAAGAAAATTAAAGTGAAAATGTTTTTGAAAAATTTTTTCAAACCGCCAACTTTTGAAAATGAGCAAGATACGCACAGGGCGTATTTGTTAAATATAATTTTGTGGGGATTGGTTTTAATGCCAATCCCGTATGTACTTTATACACAAATATTTGAACCTGAGCGTGCCATGCGAGCATGGATTCAAGCGGGAGTGGGTGAAGTCGTTAATTTCTTTTTATTGTTCATCATGCGACATGGATATGTTCGCTCAGCATCTTTCATTCAAGTGATTGCGTTTTGGATGTTTTTTACAATCGTTTCTTTAACCAGCGAAGGTGTCCAAAGTGAAGCGTATATTTTTGGTTATCCGCTTGTTATTTTAATTGCTGGTTTATTACTCGCTGCCAGATATGCGATTGGTTTTACAGTTTTATCTTTGCTGTCTGGTTTGTGGATGGTGTATCAAAATAGTGTGGGGAATATAGTAGTGACTGAAATCAAATCAGCATCTTTTACATGGGTTATTAGTTTAATTATGTTCCCCATTATTGCTGTGTTGCAATATTTATCTGCACGAGTCTTGAATCAGGCATTGGAGCGGGCAAAAATAAATGAAGAAAAACAAAAATTAATTTCAAGTGTTAGCACAGACTATACCTTTGAAAGTTCTGTTAGCGAAACTGGAGAAGTAAAAACGATTTGGTTGGCTGGTGCATTTGAGAAAATGACAGGCTATACACCCGAAGAGTATATTGCCAAAGGCGGATGGTATGCTCACATTCACCCCGAAGATGTAGAAAAAGATGAAGCTGATATGCAGAAACTCAGGAACAATCAAGATGTGGTTGATTCAGAGATTCGCACCTTTGCAAAAGATGGCTCGATTCGTTGGGAGCGTGTCTTTGCTCACCCTGTTTGGGATGAAAAAGAGAATCGTTTAATTGGAATCGTTGGTGCAGTGCAAGATGTGACTCAGCAAAGAATGGCTGAACAAAATGTAAGAGAAGCCTTGTTGCAACAAATGGCAATCTTAAACAACATTCCTGATATGGCGTGGCTAAACGACAAAGATGGGAAATACATTGCGGTTAATGAGCAATTTTACAAAGCGTTGAACTTAACCCCGAAAGAAGTTATTGGCAAAACCGATTTTGAAATTTCACCGAAGCATTTGGCTGAGTTTTACCGTAATACAGATTTACAAGTCATGGAATCAAAAAAACGAATCACGTTTGAGGAACAAATAACAGATGTGAACGGAAAAAAGATTTGGATAGAAACAACCAAAACGCCAATTTTCAATTCAGCAGGTGAAGTGATAGGCACCACAGGCATTTCACGCAATATTACCGAAAGAAAAAATGCGGAATTAGAACGTGAGAGATTAATCCAAGAGTTAGAAGCAAAAAACACTGAACTTGAGCGATTTACTTATACGGTTTCACATGATTTAAAATCTCCGCTGGTGACGATTACAGGCTTTTTGAATTATCTCGAAAAAAACGCCCGCGCCGGAGATTTTGAAAAATTTAATAACGATGTTAATCGTATTCATCAGGCTGTAAACAAAATGCAAACCTTGCTGAAAGATTTGCTCGAACTCTCGCGCATCGGCAGAATAATGAATGAACCTGTTGAAACGACGCTTGGGGAAATCGTGCGCGAAGCGTTAGCCGCCGTGGAAGGGGATATCAAAACTAGAAATGTAAAAATTGAGTTTGAAGACAATCACGATAAAATTTTTGGAGATAAAATTAGACTAGTTGAAGTATTTCAGAATTTAATTGAAAATGCGGTTAAATTTATGGGCAACCAACCCAGCCCATTAATTCGCATTGGCTCCATTGCTAATACAGAAAAATCATTAACATTTTTTGTGCAAGATAACGGCATTGGCATTGACCCGCAATACATAGACAGAATCTTTGGTTTGTTCAACAAACTTGACGTGAATTCATCAGGCTCTGGCATCGGTTTAACCCTCGTCAAACGAATTATTGAAGCGCATGGCGGTAAAATTTGGGTTGAATCTAAACTAGGCAAAGGCTCAACATTTTATTTTACGCTTACTTAACGTTATTGCGACGGCGCTCTTGCTCTTTGCCCGAAGCAATCTCCAAGTAATGAGGAGATTGCTTCGCCACGAAAACCAAGAGCGTGGCTCGCAATGACATAAAAAGGAGTTTATATGTGCGGAAGGTTCACACTCACCGTTGACCCATCAGAAATTGAAGCGTTTGCAGATTTTGAATTTCCCAAAAAATTTGCACCGCGTTTCAACATCGCCCCCACCCAACCCGTGTTAGCGATTCCTAATGATGCAAAAAATAAAGCCGATTTTTTTGTGTGGGGTTTAATTCCATCATGGTCGAAAGACCCAAGCATTGGCAGTAAACTCATCAATGCGCGTGGCGAAACCATTGCAGAAAAACCATCCTTTCGTGGAAGTTTAAAATACAAACGCTGTTTGATACTCGCCGATGGTTTTTATGAATGGAAAACCAATCAAAATCAAAAAACAAAAACGCCATATTTTATTCACATGAAAAACCGCGAACCGTTTGCGTTTGCAGGCTTATGGGATGAATGGCATTCGCCAGACGGCGATTCGATTCGCACATGCACTATCATCACCACTGAGCCAAATGAGTTGATGTCTTCATTGCATAACAGAATGCCCGTGATTTTGAATCAAAAAGATTATGATACATGGCTAGACCCAACGCCTCAATCTTCGGGCGACCTGCTTCCACTCATTCAACCTTTTTCTACATCCCAAATGACTGCACACGCAGTTTCAACATTGGTTAACAAACCGAGTAATGACGTGGCTGAGTGTGTTGTGCCTGTTTAATAAAACGTCCCGCAGGTTTAATAAAAAAATAAACTCGCTCAAGAAAACCTGCGGGACGGTACATAAATAAAACCAATTCATACATGGCATCCATCAAACACTGGTTAACCAGTCACTTCCCCGCGCTATCTTCACGAGATTATGTTCTCTTTCTCATTGGTCAATTTATTTCCGTCATCGGCACATGGATGCAAGCCACGGCATTGCCTTATCTTGCCTATCGCATTTCAGGTCGCCCACTAGATTTAGGCTTAATCGGTTTTGCAACAACATTACCCACATTGTTATTTGCCTTACCTGCTGGCGTTTTAGTAGAACGCTGGGATAAACGCAAAGCCACTATTATTTTACAAATTTTAATGTCGGTGCAAGCATTTGGCTTAGCATTTTTGACATTCACCAATCAATTACAAATTTGGCATATCGTTGTTTTATCATTTTTTTATGGCACCGCCGTTGCGATTGAGGTCACTGCTCGCCAAGCCATGTTGATTGAATTAGCAGGCAAAGAAGCCCTACCCAGTGCTATTGCATTACAAACCACTGCATTCAACTTAGGCAGAATTATTGGTCCTTTACTTGCCGCCGCCTTAATCGCATGGACGAGTAATGAAGGTAGTGTCTTCCTCACAAATGGAATTAGTTATGTATTTGTAGTAATTGGTTTATTCTTTGCCCACACAAAATACAAAATTCAAAAAGAAACCGAAAGCAACCAAAGTATGCGAAGCCAATTTCAAGAAGGCTTAACCTACATTCGCGGAAATACCATCGTGCTGGCTTCTATCTTAATGTCGGCTTTGTTAGGTTTTTTTGGAATTCCAATTTTGCAACAAACCCCCGCCTTAGCCAGAGATATTTTAGCCACCGCCTTTGATACTGAAGCTATCATCGCCACACGCACGAGTAATTTATATTTAGCACAAGGCATTGGCTCAGTAATCGCCGCATTTATGATGGCATACTTAAGTTCAGCCAACAAAAAATACATCTTACTTTGGGGGCAAATATTATTTATCTTCCCTGTTATTTTCTTAGGGTTTACTACAAATTTAAATATTGTTTTTATTTTGCTGGCATTGATAGGTTGGGGAACCGTGACGCAATTAATTACCATGAACACCATTATTCAAGTAAGAGTGCCGAATGAATTACGCGGGCGGGTTTTTAGTATTTACTTTTGGGGTTTGCAAGGCGTTGCTCCGTTTGGCAGTATTGTGATTGGCTGGATGGCACAAACATGGAATGTGCAAACATCTATTGTAGTCGGGGGGCTGGTGTGTTTAGTCAGTGTGGCGTTGGTGAGATTGGTATTGAGCAATCGGTAAATTAGTATGTCACCCTGAGCCAAAGCCTTGAACGAAGTGAAAGGGCAAGCGAAGGGTCTCTACCACCATCGTAGAGATTCTTCGCCGCAAAGAACAAGTGTCTCGATAAACTCGACAACCAAGCGCGGCTCAGGATGACATGGTACTCTTAACAAAAAATAAGTATTTATGGGCAAAACTTGACCGACATTTTTTGCCCATGTTATGATGATGTATATGAGTAATCAAGAATCGAATAACCAAGAAGAACCTGTAAAACAAGCCTCATTCCTTAATCGTCTGTTTAGCAATTTAGCCACGATGGGCTTGGGTGAATCGTTGCTAAAGGTGGGCACGAATCTTTTTTCTGTTGTGGCAATTGTGACTGTGATTTTGTTAACGCGTTCGTATTTTGCTCAGGCGCAAGGAAATGTTGAAGTGCCAGAGCAGGTTGAAGGTCAAGAAGGAAGCGAAGTGATAACAATTGAGTCGGTGCCGGCTGTTAATGTCGCTATTGATGAAGGCATATCACGTTCGGCTCAAATTCATACCAATATTCCTACTCGCCCGCGTGATGAAATATCTACTTATGTGGTGCAAGATGGGGATACGGTCTTTGGCATTGCAGGTAAATTTGGGCTTGAACCGCAAACGATTTTATGGGGAAATTATGGCGTGTTATTAGATAACCCTCATGCGTTACGACCTGGGCAGGAATTAATTATTTTGCCGGTGGATGGCGTGTATTGGGAATGGTTGGGTGGCATTCCGTTTGGCAGTTGGGCTGAGTTTTATGGCGTGAGCGCGGCAGATATTATTGAATACCCCGGCAATAATATTGATGCAAATACAATCGGTGATTATAACAATGCCAATATTCCAGTTGGAACTTGGTTGATTATTCCCGATGGGCAAAGAGATTTTGTGAGTTGGAGTGCGCCTTTGGGTGTGACACGTGAAAACCCCGCTTCTGCGCGTGTATTGGGGGCTGGTGCGTGTGACCCAGTTAGTGGTGGTGCTGTGGGGTATGGTACGTTTGTGTATCCTTCCAATAATCGCTATTTATCAGGCTTTGATTATTCGCCAGAAACGAATCATAATGGCATTGATTTAGCAGGAAATACAGGTGAAGCAGTGTATGCTTCAGATGCTGGTGTGATTGTATATGCAGGTTGGAATGATTATGGTTATGGCAATATGATAATGGTTGACCATGGCAATGGCTTTCAAACTTTGTATGCGCACTTAAGTGCTTTGAATGTCGGGTGCGGACAAAGTGTGGGTCAAGGTGAAGTGATTGGTGCTATCGGAAATACTGGGCGTTCCTCTGGGGCGCATTTGCATTTTGAAATTATGGCTGGCACAAAAGTAAACCCATGGAGTTATTTGCCGCCTCCGTAGGTTCCAAGTTTCAGGTGTCAGGTTCCAAGTTTCAGGTTGAAGGTCTAAGGTCGAAAGTCTCAAGTCAAAAGTCTAAGGTCTTTACTTGTCAAAGGGTTGAGGCTCGGCTATAATCTCGGTCGCGTTATTGGTCTCATAGTTCAGTTGGTTAGAACGCACCGTTCACATCGGTGAGGTCACAAGTTCGAGTCTTGTTGAGACCACAAACATCACTTCATTTGAGGTGATGTTTTTTATTCCTATCAAAAAGTCTCAAATTTTCATAAGAATTTAATTTTGCGTCAACTTATAACTTATAATTCCGTCACAATGTCCACTCGTACTAATGAAGCTTGGCTTGCAGATTTACGAAGCACAGGCATACCTCATGAAGAAGCGTTAAGCGATTTACGCGATGTGATTCAAAAAGGTCTGCCATACGCGCTTTCGCGTTGGCTTTCTTCAGATGACCCGCTTTTCCTGCCTCTTGTTGAAGAAGTGACTCAAGAAACTTTATTGCGCGTGTTAGACCAACTCGATACATTTGAAGGGCGGAGTTTGTTTACTACTTGGGTACACAAAATTGCAATTCGGATTGCCTTAACCGAATTACGTCGCAAACGTTGGCGTGATGCTTCATTGGATGAACTCACAGAGAATGAAGACGCTCCACCTCCCCCCGGCTTGCTTGCTGACCCTCAGGCATCACCTGAAACCTCAGCCGAACGAAAAGACATGCTAGAACGAGTCCGCAGAATTTTGCAAGAAGAATTGACGCCCAAACAACGTGAAGCATTGACCCTGCTCGGTCTGCAAGATATTCCCATGGAAGAAGCCGCCAAAAAGATGAAAACAAATCGAAATGCCTTGTATAAACTTTTGCATGATGCCCGTTTGAGATTAAAGAAACGACTTTCAATGGAAGAATTGACTCCGCAAGATTTGTTGAGTGCTTTTGAGCAAAAGTAGATTGAGAAAAAACCGTCCCGCAGGTTTGGGTTTAAGACAATACTAAATTAAGAAACCTGCGGGACGTTATAATCCAAAGTAAGATTAATATTAAGTTAAACGTCTTAGACAACGAATGAAACTAAAAGACTTGTTCCAAAACTTATTTGGCAAACCTGCCCCACAACCCGACATGACAGACGAGGTTGTGCTTAAAATTATCAACATCCTAGAGCGCGCGCGGGCAGATGAAATAACCTGTGATGATATGTTTATGCAATTGGATGAGTTTGTGGAGCATAAGTTCTATGGCAGAGACGTTGAAAAAATTGCCCCACTTCTACGCGAACATTTGGATATTTGTAGTGAGTGTCACGAAGAATATGCGGCATTGCTACATGTGCTAGAAAATACACAAAAAAGTTAATGTCATTGCGAGGATGTTTTTGCTCTTTGTCCGAAGCAATCTCCAACAAAAGGGATTGCTTCGCCGCTAAAATCAAGTGTCTCGATAAACTCGACAACCAAGCGCGTCTCGCAATGACATGTGCTATTCGTGAAATAATTTTTCGCCCGCTTTTATCGGCACTTTCAAACGATTCTCAAACGGCGTAATGGGGCAAGACCATTTCTCATTATAGGCACAGTAGGGGTTGTATGCCAAGTTGAAGTCCACAATGAAGCGGTTAGCGGGCAAAGGTTCAGGTTCAAGATAACGCCCAGCGGGGTATGTCTCTTTGTTTGCTAATGAATCCACAAACGGCAAAAAGAATCCATGTCCATCTTGATAAATTGTTAACGCAACTTCTTCGCCTTCCACATTAAACTTAAACTTTCCATATTTTTCATAGATTCGTACATCACCCGTCGAAGTTTGCATTTCAAAACTGGGTTTATCGGCAAATTCTTCCACTTGCACTTCCAAACGCAAAGATTCATTTTCAGGGAAATAACTCAAACCTTTAAAATCTTTTCTTTGTTCTGGCGTAAGCGGACTTTGGAAGTGGTTTCCAAAAAAATCATCTTTTTCTGCACGAAGCATATCTAATTCACTCATATTTTCTCCATGTCATTCTGAGTCGCGCTCAGAGAGACATATAACCGACAAACTCAAAAAAGAATTTCTTACGAAATCATAACGAAACAAAAAGCCTCTTGTCATTTATAATGCTTTATGCTATTTTTAGATGAGAGGCAATTGTATGACCGCAAACCAAAAAACTGTGATGATAATTGAAGACGAAACTGATGCCGCTGAATTATTTGGCGAAATGATGCGCGTAAATGGCTTTCGGGTGATTAAGATGTTTTCCAGCACACCTGCCATCCCAATGATTGCCCAAGAAAAACCAGATGTCATTTTGCTCGATATTATGATGCCCGATATTTCAGGTTTAGAAGTGTTACGCTTCATGCAACGCGAACCTGAACTCGCAAAAATCCCGGTCATTGTCGTTTCAGCCAAAAGTATGCCAAGCGATATAAAATCTGGATTAGAGGCAGGCGCGGCGGTGTACCTCACCAAACCTGTGGGCTTTCAAGATTTGAAACAAGCCGTAGAAAAAGTATTGAGCAATCAGACTGCATGACACAAATCCGCGCATTCATTGCGCTTGACCTCCCCCAACTCATTCAAGACTCAATTGAAAAAGAATCTTCCCGTTTACAAAAAATATTGGGGCAAGAAACTATCCGTTGGACTGCCACTCAAAACATGCACCTGACGTTAAAATTTTTGGGGAACATTCCAAATAATCATGTTGATTTTCTCAAACAGATGTTGACCCAAATAGCAGATTCACATTCCGCATTTGATTTGCAAATTGGTGGCATCGGTTCTTTCGCAAGTGGAAAATTGATTCGGGTCCTGTGGCTTGGGATTCAGCCCGCGGCAGAGTTAATGTCACTACAAAGAAATGTTGACGCAGGCACATCAAAATTGGGTTATGAAAAAGAAGCGCGTGCTTTTTCTGCGCATCTAACATTAGGACGAGTCAAACAAAATATCCATCCAAACGAAATACAAAAAATCCGTAATACCTTGCAAACTTTTCAACTTGGCAAAATTCCATCTGCTAGAGTAGACTCGGTGCATCTTTATCAAAGTGAAGTGCGTTCGGAAGGGTCTATTTATACAAAATTATTTTCGGTTAAACTAAACGTCCCGCAGGTTTAATGAATCAGTATATCTTTCAAAAAAACCTGCGGGACGGTATAAAATTAATGAGGTGAATTCTGAATACACTTGAACTGGCTCGTGAAATTGTCAACTCGCTCGAAGACAAAAAGGGAGAAGACATTATTCTGTTAGATTTGAAAGGCATTGTTTCTTTTACAGACTATTTTGTGATTTGCACCGGCACGAGTGACCGTATGCTCGATGCGCTTGCGAATGCCACCATAGATGATATGCGTAAAAAATATAAACGCAAAGCCAAAAAACAAGGCAACTCACGTGATGGCTGGGTGATTGTAGATTATGGCGACGTGGTGGTGCATTTATTTTCTCCAGACCAACGTGATTTTTATAATATCGAAGAATTATGGGAAGATGGGAAAGTTTTGCTAAGGTTGAAGTGAGAAATACTTAAAACTCTTTATCAGACAAACCAATAAGTTATAATTGCTCAATGGCAAACTTATCTCCTTCTGCACAAAAATTTCAAGATTTATTAAACTCATTGGGTTATTCTTATACTGTGATTGAACATGCCGAATCCACCCGCACGGCACAAGAAGCCGCAGACCGTGCAGGCTGTGAGTTGGGGCAAATTGTGAAATCATTGATTTTTATGGGGAAAGAAAGTAAAAAGCCAATTTTGGTGTTAACCAGCGGTGTAAACCGAGTTGATGAAAAATTAATCAGCCAGTATGCAGGTGAATCCATTGGGCGAGCCGATGCTGATTTTGTGCGTGCCAAAACTGGTTTTGCAATTGGTGGCGTGCCGCCGATTGGTCATGCTGAAAAAATGGAAACGTATTTAGACGAAGATTTTTTACAATATCAAACCATTTGGGCGGCGGCGGGAACCCCGAATGCAATTTTTGAGTTGAAAACTGATGATTTGCAAAAAATGACAAATGGAAAAATAGTAAAGGTATAGTAGAAAAGACAAGCATGTTCGAATATTTTGCATTACATTACACCGGCGAGTCTTTTGACCTATATGGACCTGGTCACTTAATTGCTCTGGCAGTAATTACTCTTTTCTGTTTTTCGTTTTTGTATTTACGGAAAATATTTAACGAAAAACAAAAACAAAATTTCCGTTATTTTCTTTTCACCATTCTTGTAGTAGATGAACTGGCTTGGCACACTTGGGCAATATATTGGGGTGTGTGGAATATTCAAACGATGCTTCCGCTACACATGTGTAGCATTATGGTTTGGCTCTCAAGTTATATGTTGCTCACAAAAAATTATGCGGTTTATGAATTAGTTTATTTTCTCGGCATTGGTGGTGCAACCCAAGCCTTATTAACGCCTGATGCCAGTGGTTATGGTTTTCCACATTTTCGCGCCTTTCAAACTTTTATTGGGCATGGCTTGTTAGTTGCCATTCCAATTTACATGACAGTTGTAGAAGGGTTTCGCCCAACTTTACAATCGTTCAAACGAGTTTTCATTTGGACGAATCTTTACATGATTCCAGTTTTCTTTTTGAATCTAGCCATTGGTAGCAATTATCTATTCATCGCTCATAAGCCTGAATTCCCTACCCTGCTCAATTTGCTTGCTCCGTGGCCCTGGTATATATTGCAGTTAGAACTCGTCGGATTGGCAATTTTATTTATTTTGTATTTCCCATTTTTGATGAAAGACCTGCGTATCAAAAAACAAACCGTGACAATTTGATTTTTCGATTAACTCCAAATCATCCACAATACAATAGAAACCAACAAACCTAAAATAATTCCACCTGCCACTTCAAGTGGTGTGTGACCAATGACTTCTTTCAATTCTTCCTCATCCCAAATATGTCCCTTTAACAATTCACCAAACAAGACATTGATTCGTTCAGCGTGCATGCCTGCTTGTCGGCGCACCCCAGCGGCATCGTACGTCACAATCATCGTGATAGCAACAGCAATAGCAAATAATGGCTCATCAAAACCATGATACAAACCAACCGATAAAGTGCCTGCCACCATCATAGCAGAATGTGAAGAAGGCATTCCACCGGGGGCAAAAAACATCGTCCACAACCAACGGCGCGAACGCAAATATTCTGTAGGAATTTTCAATGCTTGCGCAAAAAACCAACCTAACATACAAGCAATAAAAACTTTATTCTGAAAAACATCTAAAATGTTCATTCCGATTCTTCCTCAAATGGAATCAAAGATTCGCCTGCTAATTTTTGAATTTTCAATTGAGCAGATTCAAGCGATGCGCCACATTTTTTGATTAATTCCTGCCCGCGTTCGAATAACTTCATCGCCTCTTCTAGTGGATTTTGTTCTGATTCTAGAGCCTCAACAATAGACTCCAATTCAGCCACTGCTTCCTCATACGTTAACTCATCTACAGGTTTTTGTGTTGATTTTTGTTTTGGCATAAAAGCTCCTAATTCCTAATTCGTAATTCGTAATTCGTAATTCGTAATTCGTAATTCACCGAAACGAAAATCTTTTAGATTCTTACCTATTACATTTTACGCATCACGCTTCACGTCAAACTCTCCATCACTCACTCTCACTTTCAAATCACCTTTGGCTTGCGAAACTTTTGACACCACCAAGCCATCTGATGTGCGGGTGATGATAGCATATCCACGCGACAAAACACCTTCGGGGTTCAGCGATTGCAAGCGTTTTGATATTCCCTCTACGTTTGATTTGTGTAATTGGATGCGGTGAGTCAATGCAGAAAATGCTCGGCGAGAAAGTTCATCTAGGTTTTGATATTCAGATTCGATTCTTCTTTCGGGCGAATTATATTTGAGTCGCGCTGTTAGGGTTAAGAGAAAATTCTTCTGGTCAGCAACCAAGTTCAAAGTCAGATTTATGAGGCGTGATTGATAATCAGAGATTAGAGATTGGAGATTATCAATTGTTATTTGAGTCGCAAGTTCAGCCGCTGCAGTTGGAGTCGCGGCACGCAAATCGGCGGCGAAATCTGTAAGTGTAAAATCCGTTTCGTGACCGACACCAGAAATGGTTGGCGCTTTAGAATTTGCAACAGCCCGAACCACACCCTCATCATTGAATGCCCACAAATCTTCAATTGAACCACCACCACGCGCAAGGATAATCACATCAGGTGATTGTTTATTCAAAGAATTAAGTGCTTTGATAATTGCAGGTGGCGCATCTGCACCTTGCACAAGCGACGGCGCGAGAATAATTTTTGCAATTGGCAAACGACGACGAATAGTGTTTAGCATATCGCGCAATGCCGCACCCGTTTGTGATGTGACAACGCCAATCGTTTTCGGAAGCGTAGGAATGTCACGTTTGTTTTCTGGATTAAATAAACCTTCGGCTTCAAGCATGGCTTTGAGGCGTAAAAATTCTTGATACAACGCGCCTTCGCCTTTGGCTTGAATTTGATTGGCAATTAATTGATATTGCCCTGCTGGTTCATAGACTGCGATTTTTCCATGCGTTTCCACTGCTATGCCATCTTGTAGATTAATTCTTAATCGCGCGGCATCTGTTCTCCACATCACACACCGAAGCGAAGCATTTTTATCTTTAAGCGTGAAATAAATATGCCCCGAATTGGGTTTAGATAAATTTGAAATTTCTCCACTAACCCACACATCTTGCAATTGCAAATCATTTTCTAAAAGTTTGCGAATGTGAAATGTGAGTTGGGAAACAGTGAGTGTGGAATTAAAAAGATTGGGTTGCATTGATGGAAGTATAAAATGGAAAGTAGAAAGTGGAAAGTGGGTTGAGAGACAAGTTACGAGATACGAGTTATATATTCCTGTGTTTAATTGAATATTTTTATTTATATAAACAGCAAAAGTTATGCCGCAGGTTTTTGGCTATCGTTTCTTTCATACAATGACACAAAAAGAAAAACAGCAAAAACAGGTAGAATGTTCATAAGTACAAGAAAATAATCTTGCGTACTGAAACCATCACCTACTGAATAAATTCCAATTGAAATGTAGGAGTGCCACACAATTGCTACTATTGCCATGATGACCACACCCCAAGATGGGAGCCTAAAAACCTCCGCAATCACACCAGCAACAAAATATGGAGCAATTGCAAGGACTGCAAAAAATAAGAAAAATAGTGAGAGAAATACGAATGTAGCGGCATCATATACTTCAATCATTTCTCTAAGTCCTATTAAGTAAAAAATCAATGTAGATAAGATTGAACCTACAAAAACAGATACAAAAGCATTTTTTATGCCTTCACCAATTAACGAAAAGAACATTATGATTTTATTCATATTCAAAATCCTTTCATTAGATTTTAATATTATAAAGATTTTCTGCTAAAATCCAAGTGTGAATCATCTTTGGTCTCCGTGGCGTATGACATATATTGAAAATGCAAAAAACGAAGAAGGCTGTGTGTTTTGTAATGCACAAGCCAAAGAAGATAACTCCGAAAATTTAATTGCCTTTCGTGGCAAATTTTCGTATGTGATTTTGAATCGCTACCCCTACACCAGCGGACATTTAATGGTCATTCCTTTTGTGCATGTTCCCAATTTAGAAAGTTTAGATTCTGAAACACGGGCTGAAATGATGGAATTGACCAGTCAATGCACTACGATTTTGAAAAATATTTATAGAACAGAATCTTTCAATGTTGGCGTTAACATCGGTGAAGCGGCTGGAGCTGGCGTTTTAGGTCATGTGCATATTCACATTGTGCCGCGCTGGGCTGGGGATACAAACTTTATGTCCACCGTTGGGGAGACGCGCGTATTGCCTGAATCGTTGGAAGAGACTTATAAAAGAGTAAGCGATGCGTTTAACAACGTCCCGCAGGGTTAATTTAAAAATAATTTTGAATCAACAAACCCTGCGGGACGGTTTATAGAAATGAAACCCAAAAAAATAATTTTTATTTTCATCATATTTGTTTTTACCATTGCATCATGCAATTTCAACAATGATGTGCAAACCGAATCAATAACACAACCGACGCTCAACACACAAACAATTCCGTCGCCCACTGCCACACAAAAAATAATTTCAAGCATCAATCCATTAACAGGAAAAAACGTAGCAGATGCAAATTTATTAAACTTGCCTGCTTTGCTAATTTCAATTTCACATTTTCCCGTCACGGCGCGCCCACAGGCTGGCTTGTCATTTGCGGCATGGGTCTTTGAAATTTATATCACCGAAGGTTCAACAAGATTTTTATCTGTTTTTTATGGCGAATTTCCAAAACCTGAATATGTTTTCAACGGGAGTTGTGAAATCCGCGCACAGCCATTTCAACAAACATCAAATATGATTGGCAATCGGGTTTGGTTAGATGAGAATCAAAATCATTTACAAGATGATTTTGAAAACGGAGTTGGTGGTGTCTGTATCAACCTTTTTGATTCAAATGGAAATTTTCTGCAATCCACATCTACCGATAGCAATGGCTATTATGCTTTCAATGTAGATGCAGGAAATTACATTCTGCAATTTGAAAAACCAAATGGCATGGAGTTTGTGCAAAAAAATGTCGGGGATGAATCCAATGATAGCGATGTGGAGCAGGTCAATGGTCAGAGTGAAGCGGTGACTGTATCTTCTTCGCTTCTTAACCTTGATGTCGGCTTGAGTCTGAATCCTGATTATTCATTTTCCTCTCCAACACTTCCGCCTGCAAAAATTGGACCGATTCGTTCAGGACGTTTGATTTACGCAGACATTGCGGCATTTTTCAAAGACTCATGTTTGATTTATGCGTTTGCCTCGCCCGAAGTGTTAAATGAATTGCCACAATGTTTTTTTGTAACGCATGATATTGATGGCGGTGGATATATGTTAGATATTGCCGAATTACCACGTTTGGCAGAAAAAAATAAAACGGGTGATATTGATTACACCAGCAATGTTTTTTCTGAAACGCCACCCAGTGGAGGTGTGACTGCGAATCAATTGCATGTGTATATTGCCTATTTGAATCAATCGGCATGGAAGTATGATGCCGCTTCGCAAAGTTATTGGCGCTATGTAGATGATGCAAATTTTGAAACGGCTGGAGTGTTACACCCTGAAATTGATAGATTAACAAATCGTCAATTGCAATTTGAAAATGTAATTGTGTTATTTACAAAGCACGATGTAGTGTCACCCACAAATTTAGATATTCATTTAGAAGAAAACTTAACAGGTGATGCTTTATTATTTCGTGATGGCTTGATGTATGAAATTAAATGGACGACTAGATTGAATAGTGCAGAACGAGAAAGTTACCCCAAACCGATTAAATTTATTTCAAATGATGAAACTACTTTGTTTCCACTTAAGCCTGGGCGAACTTGGATTGTGGTTGTGACTCCAAAAACTTTGGTAGAAGAAAAACGCGCGGGCGAATGGTTTTTAAATTTTGTGCAACCACCAGAGAGTAAATAAATGGCAAAACTAAAACTTGATTTACATCATATTTACAACAAAGGCGATATGATTGATAAAGAATTAAATCGCATCGTTGAGGAAGCAATTGATAAGAAAATTAATTTGGTTGAGATTATTCCAGGCAAAGGCAGTGGGCAACTCAAGAAAAAAGTGTTGAGATTCTTGAATCAAGGTCATATCAAGAAGTTATATCATCGCGTTGAAAAAGATGATAAAAACTTTGGCAGAATTTTTATCCATTTTCGGTTTTAAGAAACGTCCTGCAGGTTTCTTCACAAAACACAATCGCTAAATAAAACCTGCGGGACGGTGCATCTACTTCCACAACTTCGCCAATTCATTCAAAGCTTTGTAATACGGCTCAATGCTCGGAATATAATGCCGTTCATCTTTGGCATGTGGACCTACACCTGATTGTCCCCACACAACGGCTTGACCATTGGGTGCGAATCTTGCACTGGTGCCTGGGAGTTTTTTCCCAATCTTCGCTTCTTGACCTGACGCCAGCTTGACTGCTTCTTTCAACATTTTCAACGCCTGATTATTTGAGTCACACGCCACACCATTTTCCATCACGGAAAATTTTGCTTCCAAATTATTTGCAGAACAATATTTTTCAACTTCATCTTTCAATTTGAAAATATCATCTTGTGGAATGGGGCGAATCTCAACACCAAGAATCCCTTCTCCTGCTGTGACGTTATACACCCCCACTTGACCAACATTGATAAATGGAAATTTTGCTTGTGATTGCCAGCCATCGGATGATTTCAAAGTTAAATGTTTTGCAAAAATTTCATTCAATGCAGTTCGAGCGGAAATTAATTTCTCACTTAAATCACCTGTACCTGCCACGCCTGAATGACCTTTCGAGCCTTTTGCAATCACATCAAATCGCATCACGCCGCGATTCTCAACACAAATCTCTCCAAAGAGTTCATCACCTTTTTCGCCAGTCCTTTCGCCAGCAATAAATAATGATGGCGTTAAACTTAATTCTTTCAATACATGTGGCGTACCCCATTGTTCGGCTTCACCATTTTCTTCGTTGCCAACAAGTAATAAGGAAATATTTGGTAATTCTTTATTCTTCCCTAGTTTGGCTACGCGCAAAGTATCTTTCATCCACACTAGGTATGTAGCGACAACTGTTTTCATATCTGCTGAGCCACGTCCCCACAGATAATCACCTTCAATTCGAGGAATAAATTGTGAATCATCGGGTTCAGGTTCGACAATATCAAAGTGACCTGTTAAGAGGATTTCACCCTCACCCCTAGCCCCTCTCCCTGATGGAGAGGGGAACTTTGCGAATACGGCGGGATATTTTCCGTCAAAGAATTTAACATCCAAACCTGCATTGCGAAGATAATCATCAATCAAAGAGCCTGCACGATGAACTTCGTCGAGTCTTTCATTGGGTGAAGCAGTGACAGAGGGAATGCGAATCAATTGCTGAGCTAAATCTAAAATTTCGGCTGTTTTGTTGGGATATGAAATTTCAACAACTGCTTGCTCTTTGGCACGGAATTGAATCGGTGCATTTTGAATCTGACGAGCAGTATCACGTCCGCGTTGTAAATATTCGGCAATCTTGGTTGCTTCATTTCCCAACACACTGTATTCAGACGCAATTCGTTCCACATCACTTTTTACTTGAGCTTCACGTTCAAAATGGATAGCTTTCAAAACATCTAATGGAACTTCGTTGCCCTCCAATAATTCGTTTTGCAAACGGGCTCTAAATTTTTCGGCAGTATTTTTTCCACCTTCCGACATTTCAACCAATGGAGTTAAATCTTCCCACAAGTTTAATGCTTGAGCTAACGGCTTGACTTCATTCAAAGTCCATTTGAGAAAATCGCGCATGGCAATTGGTTTGCCGGTAAACGGATTTTCAATTTCAGCACCCAAGCTCTTTTTGGCAGCAAGGTTTTCGTTTTTGCGAGCACGCTGTATGTCTTCAGAATCATATCGAAATGCTCGACCAAATTCAAGGTCAGAATAGAGGCGCAATAAAAGTAAATGTTTAAGCGTCAGATTCGCTACATCAATATCTAAACTATGACCACCATCATCCACTCGAACTTCTACGCGACCCATTGGCAAATTAATACGTGCCATCAAATTTTGTTTTTCAATTTGCAATGCCATCTCTTCGGGAGGTGGTGCTTCACCAACAGAAAATAATCCGCGTGTGTAAAGATGTGTGAGTTCATCACTGGTGGTTGAAATTAAACGTTCCACAGGTTCAGCAAACGAACGCGCACGCACGGGAGTCCAGTTGTTATTTCCAAAACGCACACCACGCCGAACAAGGTCGTAAGAAATTTGCAGATAATCATTATAGGAACGATATAAATCAGGCAAATCAACTTCACGTGGATTTGGAAATGTGAGATTACGCACCGAATCATTTTCAGTGAGGATGACAACCGCGCGTCCATATTTGACTTGGGCTTGCATCGGGGTGGATGCCGCAGTTGCTATAAACAAACTTGAAAAGGCACGAAGCATACGTGTGGCTGTAATATAAAATTCTGATTTGAAATCATCGAGATGTTTATCGCCGCGTTCACTGGCTGATAGATGCATAAAATCCCAAGCAAATAATGGATCAGGCAAAGATAAATTGCTATGAATGCCAGCGGTTGCAAGCCCACTACCATATAAGTCAACACATTTTTCGAGATAACGTCTTTTGGCAATTGACCAATTACCAGGAATCGAATGATGACCAATATCCGTCAGAAATAAAAGATTGCCATGCCAATAATGTAAACGTTCGCCAAAGTTTACACCTGCGCGATGCAAAGCATTCATTAAGGATGCTTCCATCATACGCGCTTCATAAATCGTTCCACGTGGTGTATAAAATGGACGCGTTGCCCATTCAATCATCCAGTGAAACACTTCGAGTTGACTGAATTGTGCTTGCCAACTTGGCAGACATTCAGCACGAAGATAATCTACAAATGATTGTTGATTGGGTCCAACACCCACAGTTAACAATGGACGAAGTTCTTCATCTAAAAGATTCCATTCTTGTTCAAAACCATTGAGTCCGCTTTGTGGTTTTTCTTTGATGGATTGTTCTACTGCAAGGTGATATTTATCAGCGAATTGATTTGGGGTCATAAGCAATTTGAGCTCGTAGTTTTGAAATAAGTCTTTTATTACAATGCTTTAGAAAATCCGAAGAACATTCAACAAATTCCCAACCAGTATCTATTAATGTTGATAACTCTTTTACTGAGTCTTTTATTTTCATTGTGTGAATAACTGTTGTTGGGCTGTTCTCTGGACAACGTGAAAGCATTAAGATTTCTTTTTCGTCGAGAATCCACCACATTTCAAAAGAATTACCTTCGCTGTCATTAATAAGTTTTACATCAAACCCATGACTATCAAGATACATAATTTATCCTATCAAGAAAAAATTTCATCAAATATCTGAGGAATTCTTTCGTTCAAATCACCTGTTGGTATTACATAAGGAATTTTAAGTTCCTCTAAAATAGTCCCAAATTTTTTATAACCCTCGGGGTCTCTTAATCCAATCCATTTTATGCCTAGTCCTGTGAGTTGCTGTTTATTCAAATCAGATAAAGTGTCAGCAACAAAAACTTGGGTATTACGGGCAATAGTAGCATCTGCACTTTCGGGGTTTCCTTTACCCATAAGTTTTACTTCACACTGAAATTTTTCTTTATTTCTGTTTATTAAGAAAAAATCAACCTCTCTTTGAGATTTTGTTAAACCTGTTAACTCATAATTGTCTTCTGAAACACTAAACAACTTGCAAAGAGTAAGCATAAGCATTTTTTCAGCCCTTTTTCCAGTTGTACTCCATGCTCCGCCTCGCAGTTCTAATCTTTTAACAGCTAAAACATTTATTACTATCAAACTCTCACTAAGATTAAGGTCTACACTTACCCCTTTAAACTTAATAGTTAATGTTAAATCAACGTCACTACCCGTTTCAACTAAAGTGTTTATCGCTTGATAAAGTTCATCATAATGCTGGTAAGATTTTTCGATAACTACTTCATATCGCGTTGTCCCATACATATTAAGAATAGTCTTCATGTTTATACCAGAATGTATTGCAACTTCATTTTTAGTAAGATTGCTAGCAGAAACAAATTCAGCCTTATACCAGTCGGATGTTACATCTTGGTTGTTAAGCTTTGCATTTACAATGCGCTTGAAAAAATCTATCGCAAATTGCAGAAATTCAGCATTAATCAATGCAACAACTTCAACGCGGTGATCTTGATTTTGTATTACTTTTTGAATAATCTTCTTAATAACGGCATCAGTTATTGTTATCATTACCTTCTCCATATATAGATTTTCTAAAATCACTTAAAGATAAAAATCTAGGCTGTTTCAGAGATGCGGCTTCTAAAGTAATTAGATTTTCTTTCATTCTTTCAACATATTTTTTTTCTTGTTCAGTTAAAAAGAAATATCTGCCTAATCTACTAGCGGCTTTACCTAAAGTTCCACTGCCACCAAACGGGTCGAAAACTAAATCATTTTTATAAGAGTAAAATTTTATAACCCGATTACATAATTCAAGTGGAAATACTGCTGTATGAACACGGTCAAATGTTGGGTCAATTTTCCAAACATTTGAAGTCTCATAATTTTCTTTTATTTTGCTATTGTTAACTGTTTTGTTATCGTATTGGTGGATATTCCAATCCAGAAGTTTTTCTGTTTGCTTTCTATAAACCATTAAGTATTCTGTAACTGCATTGGGTTTGTAACCTAATGGCTTACGATGCTGTAAAAAACCAGCATTTCTATTCTTTACACTTGTTTCAGGCTTTAACCAGACAATATCATCAATAAATTCCCATCCATTATTAACTAATCTAGTATGTAAATCAAAAGGAATTGGATAACGCTTACTAGAATGCGCTCGACTCATCCGTGGAATAATTATAGGAGAAGTATTTACAATGAGGAAACGCCCCTCTTTTGTAACACGATGAACTTGATTAAAAACTTCCATTAAAAAATCAAGATACGCTTTATAACTTTCATAAATTGAATAGTCGCGTGCATTGTAATAAGGTGGAGAAGTAAAAGTTAAGTGAATAGATTCGTCAGATACTTCTCTTAAGGTTTCTCGAACATCACCATATACAACTAAGTTTCTTAAGAGATTCGGAGAGGTTGGGTGTGGCTCTTGTTTTTTTGTTTCATTCACTTTGAAAAATTCTTTTTTTATTACGCTTTGAACCATCTCGTTAGGGTGATTTATAAATGCTTTTAGAGCAGTTTGAACTTTAGGTTCAGATTTAAATACAAGTAATGCTCGTATTGCTTGTAAAATTATTTTAGGGTCAGTATCTTCTAACAACTCTATCAAAGATGGTATTGCTTTTTTTGTTCTCATTCTCCCAATTGAAGATACCGCTTCACGACGTATCATTGAGTCATTATCATGTTTCGCTGTTCTTTCAAGAATGCCTATAAATTCAGGGTTTGATAATTTTCCAATATTCTTAACTGCCCAAAATCTTATTTTATCGTTGCTGTGGACAATAAATGGAGCAAGGATGCCACCATTAAAATTACTTGGTAGATAACCTAGATTTTCAAGAATAAAATGTAATTCTGAGCTTTCTCTTGTATTAGTAATAACAGAATACAATTTATCAAGGTTTTTTGTCTTTAGTTCATCAATATAATCTTTTGTTACCATACTTTTCTTATCCTAAAATCTATTTTATATAAATTCTACCGCAACAATAGATTAAAAATACTCTTTCCTCTTCTTCTTTCATTCCTACTTTCTACTTTCCACTTTCTAACGATTTCAACCCTTCCAACAATCTCCCAAACGCCCCTTCGACTCTTTCTACTGGCGTTGCATACGAGAAACGAATCCAGTCATTGCCAAAGGGGGAGAAAAATGCGCCAGGCACAACAGCAACGCCATAATTTTCTGCAAGATATTGTCCAAGCGGTTCGCTATTATCCCAACCTTTGGCTTGTAAGTATTCTCCAACATTGATAAAAGCATAATAGCCTTTGCCGATGATGTGTTCCATTTCATTTTTCATCAACAAGTTTTTCAATGCCGAGCGACTGATATTAGTCGGCTCAATGATTGTTTTGGCGGCTTCGGCAAATCCCATTTCATAAGCCGCCATTGCAACTGCTAATGAAAAGAATGGTGGGATGACTCCATGTGAGCCACGCGCAACAATAAACTTAATCACATTTTCATCGGCAATCAAATGACAATTACGAATATTTGAACCACCTAATGACTTTGTAATGCCATCTAAAAACATCAATCGTTTTCTTTCATCTGGGGTGAAAAACTTGAGGAAAGAATTTAAGTCCATTGGAGATTCATCTGTCACATAGTGATACATCCAATCAAAAAAGACAAATGCCACGCCTGCTTCTAATGCAGTTTTTGCCAATGAAACTTGTTTTTCAACTGAAATGGTCAAGCCTGTTGGGTTGTCTGGATTTGTAATCACAAGCCCAGCAATTTTTCGTCCTTTAGATTCTGCAAACTTTACACTTTCCCGAATCGCATCTTCTGAATATGCCCAACCTTCGGCGGGGTCGCCTGGGCTCCACAAAACATTTGCACCGACTCCGTATGGTCCCCAGTTGTATGTAATCCATGGCACACGAGAAACCATAATTAAGTCGCCTTGTCGTCCATGCCCCAATGCCAACATGGCTTGATAGGCTTTGTTAAGCGCATCTCTTCCGCCAGTTGTTCCCATCACATTAGCAGTTCCCCAACCAGAGGATGAATCTAATTTCCAATATTGTTCAATGACTGCTTTGCGATATGTCTCCGTGCCAAAAGGCATGTCGTAAGCAGTACCATGCTCCAATTGAAGTTGAAGCGCGCGTTCTAAAATCGGTTTGGGAGTCCCAGGTAATGATGCGCCACCATCCCCTTGTGATGCGTCAAATGTTTTTGCGTTTGGATTTTTTTCCAAATATGTCTTCAATGACTTATTAATCAAAAACATTCTGGAAGGCGGAATATCAGCCATGTGTTTCAAATGGTCACTAACAGGGATTAAATATTTTTCGTCAAGTGCGAGGACTGGCGTTTCGTTAGAAATCATAGATTCTCCTACCCCCTCTCCCATTTTGGGAGAGGGTTGGGGTGAGGGTGGTATAAAAATAACGCCCCGAAGTTCGGGGCGTTTGGTGTAGTTATTTAATGTGAACTTGTTGCTGTTCACTTTGCAACCACCAACGCCCAGTCACATAATTTGTGACTGCATTATTATCGTTGGTAGTAGTGTTACAAATAAACATTGGGCGCAAGCATACCACCCTGATTATGTTGCGTCAAGCAAAATGTATTACGATTGATTCATGCTGGTATAAATCGCCACGCGATTTCCACTTGGGTCCTGAAATACACCAAACCAACCCGTGCCTGGAATTTCCGTTTTTGGCTTTACCACCGTACCGCCCAAAGAAACAACTTTTTCTAAGTCAGCGTCAATATCATCACTGGCAATATACACCAAAATTTTTCCATCAGCATTTTCATCGTGAAGATGCACAAACCCGCCACCTGAGTTCGCCCCATCGCTCCACATGGTGTAATCAAATTCAGCATTGTGTTCCATCTTCCAACCAAACACACCTTCATAAAACTTCGCCGCAGATTGTGTATCAGATACTGGAATTTCAATATGAACAACATTTCGTTTAGACATGACATTCTCCTTTTGTAAAAAGACGATAAATCTATATTAGAACATATTTTCTAAAATGTCAAGCCCTACATTAATGATTCAACGCCTCTTCCTTGATTGATACCTGCTCAACCTTTTCAACATTCCCTACCCCCAAACAAAAACAGACCTTCCGTAATGAAAGGTCTGTTAAGACTACTTTTTATTTTCTAACTCGGGCAAACCCCGTAATATGCATTAATATTCACTGGGTCGAAACAACCGGGTGAATTCGGAAGAAACTCATAATCAGAAGGATAGCCAAAGTCTGGATTGTAAAAATCTTGAAGGGTGTCTCCAAAATTGGCAGGGCTATCTTGGCAATGTGTAGCAAATTGTTGCCAAACGTTCATCCCCTCCCCTTCTTCAATATAATAAACATCATAAACGCCATAACAGTATTCTGAAGGTGCGTTGGTGTCATCACCAGTCCCTCTTTCAGGGACAAAAGCCCAAAAAATAAACCCACCCACATTAACCGTCACATATTCCCCAGCAGTTGCTCTAGAAGTAGTACACTGTAAAACAGAGCCTTCTAAATGACAACCCATCGGAAATTTCTCATCCCCGAAAAAGACAAAGCCATTTTTGAAATCTGAACTTGAAAACTCACCCACAACATCAAATACAAAAATGACACTGCTATCTGCATCATTGCGGACTTCTCGTAATATCAGATAACCATCTGCCAATGGCGCGGCAAAGGCTGTGCCAGTTGGTAGAGCCAGAAGCGATAGAACAACAATAGACGTAAATAATATCTTTTTCATAAATATTTTTATCCTCATTGAAAGTATATAAAATTATACCAATTTTATTAACAAGTTGAAATTTCGATTTTGTTAAGTAACCCAAGTTGCTACCTTGCTGAGATTTTCCCCATCCTCTCTCCCTTTGGAATGTGCGCCACGAGAGAATAGAGGGCTATTGGTAGCAACTTGGTAAAGTTTAATATCACTAAAACTTATGGGCAAGGTGAATATAAATAAATACACGCGCAAACAGAGGTACACCATTTTTCATACGTTTGGCATGTGCCAGGGTCTTGACATACCTGCGGTTCATCATCGTCATCGTCACCAGTATTGGGTGGTGGGGGGGCGCAGTCATTTGCAAAGAGTACAGGTTGAAGAACACTATCTACCACAGCCGATGGGTTAGGAATACATGCACCATTAAGTGGGTAAAAACCTGCTGGGCAAAGGTCAAAGTTAACGGCAGTGCCAGATTCTGAAGTACAACATTGAGTCAGCGGGTCATACGTTGCGCCGGGCAAACAAGCAGTTCCGCTTGTGCCACTTCCATCCCAAACGCAAGTATCACCTACTTTATTGTAATGCGGCGGGCAAGATGAAACACAAGTTGCTGTATCTGTACATGAACCTGTGACGCTGGCAGGTCCAACAGCGCCAGGGTTACATAAAAATTTATCTTTTGTAGGTGTTTGTTCGCCGGGGATGGCGGAACATCCAGGTACATCATACGCCCAACTATCTGGAGGCGTATCCGTAAGGTTAACCGTCACAATTGTATAGGGAACATAGTTTTCGGTGCAGTTTAACCCTTGCGAAATAGAAACATCATTACACTTTACAGATGGTGTGCAATTCGCTTCTTCGCCATTTGGTGCGCTACCAAGGTAAGCCAATTGCTCACACCAGGGTGCAAAGTAAGTTGGGTCTTCTACCACGCAACGAAAGCCTACATCTGGCAGAGACTCTAATGGGTCAAGAGAGAAGCGGTGAGCAGAGATGGAAGGGTCAGCACTATCTTGGAAGCTACTTCCGCGCACGGCGCGTTTTTCTCCAAATTCTGGTCCGAGCGGGTCTGGTACAGGGCTATCCACATTATAAGAAGGGCTATACCAATCTGCCGTCCACTCACGCACATTGCCAGACATATCAAATGCGCCATAATAACTGATACCATCCTCATACTCATTGATGTAAGTTGTTCTACCGCGGCAAAATTTATAATTCAAGAAATTACAATTCGGCGCTTCATTGCCCCACGGGAAAATATTCCCTTCCGGACCGCGAGCAGTTTTCTCCCATTCGGCTTCTGTGGGTAAACGCCCGTTGACAAATGAACAATATTCTGATGCCTGAGCATGAGTAACCCCAGTGACCGGGAAGTTGATATAACGATAATCATTGAAGTCTGGGGTTTTTTCTAAATCTGGCGTTGTGCATTTACCCGTTTGAACACACAGTACATATTGTTGGTTTGTAACCTTGGCACTGTATATCCAAAAATCGCTTACTGTTACTTCACGAACAGGGTTATCAGCAAAGTTATAACCCATAGCAAATGGCCCGCCGGGAACTGCTACTAGGATTGCCCCATCCACATATGTATAGCGTGAACCAACTTGCATGGGAGGACCAGCTAAATCTACTGTAATTAACTCAGGCGTTGAAGTTTCAGTTGGAATGGTGGTTTGGGTTTCAGTAGATTGTGGCTGGTTTGTTTGTAAAGGGTTTTCTTCTACTGGCGGAGTGACACCATAATTGCAACTGGTTATTGCAAAAATAAAAATGATAATAAAAACATTTTTTTTTCTCATTTGTCTCTCCAGCTTTCTAGGTTCGTATTTTACATTTTTTATTATAAATTCAATTGAATTTTTTTTATTCCCCCATAAGTAATAAGCACATAAACCAGATTATGGTCTGGCTTATGTGCTTAAGAATTTTTATGGAAGAGGCACTCTGAGCTCACAAGCATCAGCAGGTTCATTCCACTTACATGCTGTGTTAGCAACACAACGAGATTCAGAGTCAATTGGCGCACAAACTGTATCTTCAAGTTGAACACACTTTAAAGTATTGACGCGCACCGTAATGCAACCTTCACCGCCTAAGTCTGCCGCAAGCATAGGCACACAAGCACGAACAGTTTGGTCAAAGGTGTAACCCGCCGCACAACCGGGGAAAACACTGCCTGCATTTGGCTGGCAACATTGGAAGCCTTCGTTATAAGAATAGCCCGCCGCACAACCGGCAAATGTTTGTTGCGCCAGTGATGCGTTGTTGATTCCAAACGGTGCATTCGATTGCCCATTCGGTGGCGCGCAAATACCTGCCGAGTCATCAAAATACAAACCAATCGGACAAAATCCATCTAGCCCAGTGCTCACTACACAAAATTGTTGACCATTGCTCTCTTTCGTGACATACCCAAGCGGACATCCACCAGCACTTGGTTGAGCAGAAATAGGTGAATAAACACAAGTCCCGCTAGAAGCATCAAGTGTATAACCTGCATCACAAACAGCACTCAAGCCACTCACGTCAACTTGATTCGTACAAGCAGGGTTACAGACAACTACTTCATTGGTTGTCTCCATACCGCGTGGACCGCGACAGACCAAAGTTCTTAATCCGCCCTCAATTCTTTCTTCGCATTGAATCCGCGTGCCGCGTTCTTCCCATGTGGCTTCAAAAGAAATTTGTACCACTGCATAGCCATCGCCTTGTTGGCAATATTGGTTTGTCACCACCCCTTCTGGCAAAGTACAAGAACTTACAGGGGCTTGTGAGTTGACAGGCACAGTCGCACTTAACTGACAATACGGCGCAAATGGTTGCGGGTTACTCACCGCGCAACGGAAACCTGTATCACGGCGATTATCGGTTGGCTCATCAAAGCGGCGAATAGCAGATGCCACTTGCTCTTCTATGCTTTCAAACGAACTGCCGCGCACAACACGATATTGTCCGTTTTCAGGTCCTGTTGGGTTTGCAGAAGGCGATTGACTATAATAATTTAGGTCATACCAATCAAACACCCATTCAAAAACATTTCCTGCCATATCAAATAAACCAAATGGGCTTGTACCAGATTCTTGTGAAGTTACGTTACTTGTACTACCAACACAATTTGAAAAATTTAATAAATTACAAGAAGGTGAATTCGTACCCCAAGGATAAGGATTCCCGTTTAAACCACGAGCGGCTTTTTCCCATTGTGCTTCTGTGGGTAAGCTTCCTTGAATCCAACCACAATACGTTTGGGCTTGCTCCCAAGTGACGCCTACAACCGGATGGCTCGCAAATTCAGGGTTATTAAAAACTGGTCCGCCTAATGTTTGTGTTGGTGAAGAACATATACCAGTGCGAACGCATTGGTCATACATACGGTTTGTGACTTTTGTTTCTTGAATCCAATAGCCATCTAAAGTGACTGTATGGATTGGAGCATCAAATCCATTATCGCCCATGATAAAATCACCAGCAGGGATATATACCAATACACTGCCATCAATCCATTTCATCTTCTCACCGCTTCCGGGACCGCCCAGCGGAATTGGTTGCAATACTGGAACAGATTCAGCGGTGGGTGCCTGCGTGGAGGCTTCACCTGTGGCTGTGACCACAACTACAACTGTTTCAGGTGTTGGTGAGGCACATGCAGACAAAATGAGAATTATTGTCAATGTGAATGCAAATACAAAATAACGAACTCGTTTCATTCAATCTCCTTTTATTGTTTTTGCGGTTACAAAAACAATAACAGTATTATAAAAGAAAAATGCTCCGCTTTATCTAATCATAAACAGAGCATGACAATAAATTTATTTTCTTATTTTTAATTAATGCAAAAAGTTTTACGAATAAAATCTTTCATTTCTTCATTAAAAGCATCCTTTTGAGGCAAAATGTTACAAACCTGCAATTGTAAAAATGAATCTTTTTTAATAAAGCGCGCCATTTCGTTTGCTTGTTCATAATCTTCTAACAAAATAGCGGCTTGTAAAAATGGCATCCACTCAACAGGGTCTTGAGCAGAAAAGCCTGCACGCTTGGCTTTTTGCTTTATATCCAGAACAGTCTCATATTCTCCACGTTGAAATGCAAGGGAAGCGGTTTGATAATAAAAGCACCAGTTATGTTCAGGTTCGGTACCAAAAACAACTTCAAGAGGAGACGGTGCACTCTCATCTAAAATAATATTGTCCTGTTTTGATTCGCCTGCAATTTCTTGAATATCATATTGTTCAAAAGCAGAAAGAATCGGTACATTTCCGTCAATCACTTGCACGCAAGAAGATAAAGATGGCTGAGTAATAATCAAGATATTGTCATACCCCAAATAAGTGATGATAGAGCGACGGTTCAAAAACGATGGCAGGGCATCATTCAAAATAGACACTGCGTTTTCACGGGTCAATACTAAGCCCCAAAGAGCAGGTTCGATTCTTTGGTTGCTTTTACTGTGTGGATGATACATTAAGTTCGCAGGTCCCCAAATGAAATAATCTTCTTCGAGAGCGGTGTGCGAATAATTGACCACCAATGTTGTATTTTCTTTTATTTGTGGAATACGCCAACTGACTTGCCACCAGAAGTTTTGCATTTGTTCTGAAGACCTTGCCCAAGATATTCCGTTGAAATGATGCATCATCACTGAAGATGTGACTAAAATGCAAGCGGCGCTAATGTAAACCTTTTGTGAGCGAAATTGACTAATAAGCGCGGTAACTAAAATGACCGCACCCACCGAACTTGCTAACATGTAGCGTGAAAGTCCGTAAAAATCGGCATCTCGATTCGATAAGATAACGGGGATAAAACCAGCGATAACAGTTATTACACCAAGCCAACATGCTTCTTTTAACCAAGTGCTTTGATTTTCATATTCAGTGTGTGCTGAATCATTTTTCAAAACAAATATGATGAATAAAATTATCAACAAAGCAATGAGACCCGCCACAAACACTTCTCGCAGGCGGAGTGAAATGTTCCATAAGTCAGATAAAGGTATCCACCACGAAAGAAGCGTTACTTCAAAAATATCTTTGATAAGTGTGCGTATCCAATCAATACCCACTAATAATGGTGATTGAATAAAATTTCCAATTTGTGCGCCTAAATCTGTTGCTTTGCGTTCTGAGTCAAAAATAAAAAAACGCCATATCACAAAAAGGATGGTTCCGATTGAGAATAGCAAATAATTTGATATTGTCTTACGAAGTTGTTCACGAAAAGAATCAGAAGCAGAACGTGAAATTAAAAAGATAATGGCAAGACGAAATATTTCTAAACCTAAAAAATATTCCACGAAACCTAAATAAGTAAAAGAGATTATCCCAACGAAAACTGCAATTAAGAATTTGAATATGGTGCTATGCTTCAAAATCGCCCACACACCCAATGCAATAGACAACATTGCGAGAAATAAACTCAATTGCTGGGCTTGATAATCAATTGCGTTTGGTGTTGAGAGAAAGCCTGGGAAAACCAAAAATAATACAGATGCAATTAAGTTTGCATTTCTTTGACGCGACCAAAGCATTTGTAATGTAAAAAAAAATGCAAATGCGCCAAGCAGACGAAAAATATAAGCCGAGATGTTGTAGTACAGTGGGTTTAAGCCAAATATAGAATACACAAATGACATTAAAAAAGCGCGTATGGGTCTGTCAATTGCATAGATTTGATGAAATGCATCACCGCCCAAAGCATTGGCTGAATACATCAAATACCAATCATCGCGATAATATCCAAATTGATTAATATGAGGCAAATATGCGAGTGCAGAAATAAAAATTAATATAAAAACAAAATTCCGTTTTTTCAAACGCTCAACAAAACTCATTATTTATTTCCTTAATTTTTTTATTTCATCCACTACTTGCGGATTCACAAGTGATGAAGTATCACCTAATTCCAAACCAAGATATGCCGCGCGAATCATTCGGCGCATCACTTTAGCATTGCGTGTTTTCGGTAAATCATTCACAAATAAAATTTCTTTTGGTGCTAGCGGTTTGCCCATTTCGGATATTACCATTTTGCTTAATGCTTGACGAAGTGCATCGCTTCTTTCTACCTTCGGTTTGGTGACGGCAAACAGAATCAGCTCGCTCCCTTTGACATCATGCGGCACACCAATTGCGGCGGCTTCGATAATATCTTTATGTTTCACTAAAATTGATTCAACTTCGGCAGGTCCTAATCTTTTGCCTGCAATCTTAATTGTGTCATCTGAACGACCTAAGATATACCAAAGCCCATCTTTATCAATGGCGGCGAAATCACCATGTACCCAAACATTTTCCCAACGAGACCAATAGGTATCTACATATCTTTGTTTATCTTTCCAAAAGCCTCGGGTCATACCAATCCATGGGGATTTAATGACCAACTCTCCCACAGAGTTGCGAAGCGGTTTTCCATCTTCATTAACAACATCGGCATTCATCCCAGGGCATGGAGCAGAAAACGCACACGGCTTGAGTGGCATCAAAGGGTTTCCCATCACAATACCACCAGAAATTTCTGTGCCACCTGAATAATTGATAATCGGAATTTGTTTGTTGCCAACTTTTTCAAACAGCCACATCCATGGGTCTGGATTCCATGGCTCGCCAGTAGATGCAAAACATTTTAGTGAAGATAAATTATGTTTTTTGAAATGTTCTTCCCCATATGGAATGAGTGAACGAATTAAAGTTGGTGAAACACCCATTTGATTAATTTTATGTTTTTCAGCAAGTTCCCATAAGCGATTCGGTGCTGGGAAATCTGGTGCGCCATCATATAAAAACATCGTTGCACCGAGAATTAAACTTCCAAACACAAGCCATGGACCCATCATCCAGCCCATGTCGGTCATCCAATAAATGACATCTGGTCTCGATACGTTATCACTACTCGACCAGCCATGAACATCTGTACCGAAAGCCATATCTTGTGCGGCTTTGATTGGGAATCCGCAATGGGTGTGCAAAGCACCTTTCGGTTTGCCCGTTGTGCCTGATGTATAAATAATCATCAGTGGGTCTTCGGCATTTGTTTTTTCTGTTTCGGATATGTCACTTTGATTATTAATTAATTCATCCCACCAAATATCTCTTTCCTCTTTCATCTTTATTTCTTGATTTGTTCTTTTCAAAACAATTATGTTTTTCAATGTTGAAATTTGTTCTGCCGCTTCATCTGCAATGGATTTCATTTCCACTGCTTTGCCTCGCCGAAATGCGCCATCAGATGCAAATAATGCTTTGGCTTGTGCATCATTCATGCGCGAGACAATTGCACCTGCGCCATAACCAGAAAACAAAGGCAAAATAATTCCACCAATTTTTGCAATTGCCAATAAAGCAATTACGATTTCAGGAGTCATTGGCATAAAAATACCAATGGCATCACCTTTGCCTAGACCCAATGAACGAAGTCCATTGGCTGTTTTGTTAATCTCTTTATAAAGTTGTTCGTAAGTTAGGGTTTTTGTAATCCCCTCTTCTCCTTCAAAAGCAATTGCGACCTGAGACTTGTGACCTGTAACTTGATATTTATCCACGCAATTATAGACAATATTCATCTTCGCATCTACACACCATTTGGGGAATTGAATGCCTTCGGATACATCCACAACTTTGGAATAGGGGTCATAAAATTGAATATCTAAAAACTTTAGAACAGAATCTGTAAACCAAGAAATATCTGAAGTTGATTTTTGCATTAACTCATCAAAATTTTTGATGTGATGCAAGCGCATAAATTTTGTCAGGTTGGCATGTTCAATTTGTTCAGGTGATGGTCTCCAAACGATTTCACCACCAAAAGTGAATTGCTCGGTCATAGACTGCTCCAGAAATTTTCGTTACGATGATTCTATCGCAAGTTGGTTAAGAAATGTATATCCAGCATAGAAAATTTTCACGAAAGCCGAAACAGGTCACAGGGTAGAAAAGAGGCGGATTTTTATCTGTGTTTTGCTATAATCAAATAAAATTTTGGAGGAAGCATGTCAAACGTTTACGAATCAAAACATCCGCTAGTAGCACATAAACTTTCGCGCTTGCGAGATAGACACACCGAGCCGAAAAAATTTCGTGAATTGGTGAGAGAAATTGCTGGCTTGTTGGCGTATGAATCAACGTTGAATTTACAAACAACTGAAATTGAAATTGAAACACCACTTCAAAAAATGAAAGCGGGACAACTTAAAGAAAAAATTGGGCTTGTGCCAATTTTGCGAGCAGGGCTTGGCATGGTGGAAGGTATTTGGGAGTTGATGCCATCGGCTGAGGTTTGGCATATTGGTTTGTATCGCGATGAAAAAACTTTACAGCCTGTGCAATACTACAATAAGTTGCCACTAGACCCGCGCGTGGCAGTCTGCCTTATTCTTGACCCGATGCTTGCTACGGGTGGTTCAGCCACTGCCACTGCCGACATTTTGAAAAAATGGGGCGTGAAGAAAATTAAATATGTTGGTCTCATCGCCGCGCCAGAAGGTATCAAAGCCATGCAAACGGCTCACCCTGATATTGATATTTATGTCGCCGCGATTGATAGCCATTTGAATGAACGCGGTTACATTGTGCCTGGTTTGGGTGATGCAGGTGATAGACAGTTTGGAACGGGTTAGCAATTAATAATGGATAATTGAAAATGGAGAATGGTATTTGTTGAAGTGAGGTAAGCCATGAAAGTACAAAAGCGACTTCGACCTTTAATGGGTATCAAAGAAATTTTTAGAATGCCCACCGTGATTCTTTTGCCTGCTTTTATATTGACATGCGGATTATTTCCATTCGTATATTTTGTGCCTGAACTTAATACGCTTCGCACAACCCTCAGCTTGGGTTTTGCAACTTGTGCTTTTGGCTTGCTTATAGTTTTTGTTATCGTAATCCCTGCCGTTTATGCTACCATTCTTTCAAACAACAACATAACCACAGAAGCAACGATTCTCGAAAAAGGAAAACGCCCACGAACTTTATTAATGTCGAATACCCAAATGAATGTTGAAGATGAATATGTAATATTTGAATTTACACCACAAGGTTCATCATCACCCATTCGGTTAGACGCAGAAGTTGGAAAATTGTATTCAAAATTAAAAGAGGGAAAACAGGTCAAAATTATGTCTGCAAGCTCAAACCCAAGGATTGTTAAGTTTATAGGTGAATAATATGGCTGGTGATTGGTTGGGGACTTGAGATTGTAATATAAAAAGAGCAGAAAATATTTTCTGCTCTTTTTTATTTTCACGGTTTATCTATTTTCTTTATTAATTCACCAACAACCATATAAGGAGGTTTACATTCATCGGGGATTGGGCTTATTAGTGCAGATATAACGTCACTGTTATTTGAAACTGCTACATCATCGTTAACGCTAACTAATATTTCGCCTGTTTGACTATCAATTACACTTACAACACCTTCTTCTGTAATTGTTGAAAATCTAGTATCCCAGATAAGCAAAAAACTATCGCCTTTGAGTAAGCCTTTTACTTCACTTAACCGTAAACATCCATTTTCAATAATTAACTTTCCTTCAACTAACGGCATATCAAGGAAAGCATGTGGAGGGTTTATAGTTTGAGGAAAATGTTCTTTGAGTGACGGGGCAGGGGTTGGATTATATATGCATGACACCATAAATATCAAGCTAATTGTAGGTATCATGATATTTTTCCAGATCATAATTTTTTATTTATCCAACAACGCCGCCACGCCGGGCAATTCTTTGCCTTCTAAAAATTCAAGTGATGCGCCGCCACCTGTGGAGACATGAGTCATTTGTTTGGCAACACCTGCTTTTTTGACGGCACTGGCTGAGTCACCACCGCCGATGACAGTAGTGGCTTTGGATTCGGCTAACATTTTTGCTAAAGCGAAAGTGCCTTCTGCAAATTTGGGCATTTCAAACACACCAACAGGTCCGTTCCAGACAATTAATTTCGCATCTTTTAATGCTTCTTTATATAACTCAATTGTTTTTGGACCCACATCCAACATGCGCCAGCCAGCAGGAATTTTATTCACATCAACAGTTTGGGTATCCGCTTCGGCATCAAATTTATCGGCAATGATTGCATCTACGGGAAGAATTAATTTATCCGCTGATTTGCTCAAAATGGATTTTGCAGTTTCTATGGATTCTTTCTCCACCAGACTATCTTGCATGTTTAAGCCTTGGGCAGATAAGAATGTATTCGCCATCCCCCCACCGATGATTAGCTTGTCACATTTAGCAAGCAAAGTTTCAACAACCAAAATCTTGTCACTGATTTTTGCACCACCAAGAATAGCAATGTATGGATGTTCTGGATTCGCAACCGCTCGACCTAAATATTCAAGTTCTTGTTCCATCAAAAAGCCAGAGACAGCAGGTAGAAATCTGGCAATGCCTTCTGTGGAAGCATGAGCGCGATGTGCCGAACCAAAAGCATCATTGACATAAACTTCACCTAAAGAAGCGAGTTTCTTTGCGAAATCTAAATCGTTTTTTTCTTCTTCAGGATGATAACGTGTATTTTCAAGCATCAAAACTTGTTTTGGTTTTAATGCCTTCGCCATTTTTTGGACTTCGTCCCCCACACAATCAGGTGCCATTTGGACAGGACTCTCTAACAGCGAAGATAAAGTCTCAGAAGCGGCACGCAGGCTAAATTCAGAATCAGAAGCGGATTTTGGTCGTCCAAGATGACTCATCAAAATCAATGAAGCATCTTGTTCCAAAATATATTTTATTGTCGGTAGTGCTGCACGGATTCTTTTATCATCGGTCACTTTGCCATCTTGCATTGGCACATTGAAATCAACACGCATTAATACGCGTTTGTTTTTTAGGTCAATATCTTTTACGGTTTTTTTGTTCATAGGAAAAGAGAGTAGATAATTAGATATTAGATAATTAGAGACTAGTGATTGGGCTTACTAATCTCTAATCTCTGTTCTCTTAAAGGTTTTTTGCCATCAATGCAGTTAGGTCTGCTGTGCGACAAGCATAACCCCATTCGTTATCGTACCAAGCGACCACTTTGACCAAGTTGCCAATCACCACTGTATCAATTGCACTAAACACAGATGAAAAAGTTGTGCCACGTAAATCAGTAGAAACCAATGGCTCATCGGTGACATCCAAAATGCCTTTCATTCGTCCATCTGCATAGTCAAGCATGGCGGCGCGAATATCATCAGGGCTGGCTTCTTTATTTAAGACGGCAGTGAAATCAACCACAGAAACTGTTGGGGTTGGCACACGGAAAGCCATGCCACTAAATTTACCTTTGAGTTCAGGAATCACCAAACCAACTGCTTTTGCCGCACCTGTTGGTGATGGCACAATATTTTGTGCGGCGGCGCGGGCATCACGTAAATCTTTCGCGCCGAGGTCTTGCAACTTTTGGGAATTGGTATACGCATGAACGGTTGTGAGCAAGCCTTTATCAATTCCAAATTTATCGTTCAACACTTTTGCAACTGGAGCCAAACCATTTGTTGTACAAGAAGCATTTGAAACAATATGATGTTTGGACGAATCATATTTATCATCATTCACACCAAGCACAATCGTAATGTCTTCATTTTTTGCTGGAGCAGAAATAATTACCTTCTTTGCACCGCCTGATTCAATATGTGCTTTGGCTTTGGTTGCATCTGTAAACACCCCAGAACATTCCAAGACAATTTCCACGCCTAATTCTTTCCACTTAATTGCGCCTGGGTCTTTTTCAGCAGAAACTTTAATGGTCTTGCCATCCACAACTAAGTTTCCATCTTTGGCTTCCACTGTGCCATTGTAAGCACCGTAGGTTGAATCATATTTCAATAAGTGTGCGTTCGTAGCTGGGTCGAATAAATCATTAATTGCCACTACTTCAATTTCATTTGCATGGCGTTGCTTGATAGTCCGAAACACCAAACGTCCAATGCGACCAAACCCATTAATACCAACTTTTACTGCCATTTTATAATCCTCCGAGATTTATACTTTTTTTCTTTGATTTTACTTCTTTATGCTTGATTTGTGGATTAAGTTTTTATGCTTCTTTCATAGCGAATATTTGATTCTGTTTCATAGCGTTTTCGCTACCGACAAACAAGGGAATTATCACCTTAAAAGTGGTTTTAACTTTGGCTTCATATTAAGGAGTCATTTCAACATATTGTATAAAACTATTAAGCGCTTGTATCCAACACCATATCCATAGAATTGCAAAAGGGCTTATCCAAAGAAAAAGCCAAAAATATCCATACGGCTTTTTAAAATTTCCTTCTCCAATTAGAAAAATTATCCTTATATACCAAAGAAAAATTAATAAACTACCAGTCCCTACCAAAAAAGAACCCAAACTGTATTCAAGCGTTTCATTATTTAGTAAAACAGAACTTGGAGTTCGTAAAAATCTACCCACTGCGGCAGGAATAATTGCACATATTAAGTAAAAAATTTCTTTATAGAAAAGTTTTGGGTTTTTAGTGTTTTCTTGATCCATATAACCTTATTTCTTTCGCTTTATTCCAAATTTTTCAAAAATATCAGGCACAATTTTTGAGGCAACAAACAAGAATACACTTTGCGATATGGTACTACCAATACCAAACAATATAATGAAATTACCTATATCTGAACTAAGCCAAAAGAAAACACTCAACCCTATAGTAACAAAAGCAAACATGGATATCAAAAGAAGTAAGCTTGCCCTTTCTTTTTTCATTGCCCAGTACCATATCAACAACGGCGCAGTTATTATGCCAATTATCACTAGTAAAAAAATAATTACTTCTTTCATTTTAAGCCATCCTTAGATTTGAATTTTGTATTTACGAAAGCGGACCTGTTCTTTCATAAAAAATATCCATAATGATTTGAGTCAACTTTTTAGAATCATGTCGCCAAGGGTGGGCTTCTTCAGTTAAATTGGATGTGTAAGTTCTTGAGTTTTCTAAAATTTTTTCATCCGCAATCACAAAACGAGAATCAGGCGATAAAGTTCCGTTGTAATTGTCATTGCACAAAATCACATCGAATAAATCTTCACCTACATGGTCTTGTAAAGCACTGATGTGATCATAGCAGGTGAATGAATCTGTTTCACCAGATTGAGTAGCGATGTTACAAACGTAAATTTTCACAGCACGGCTAGCATGCATACTGGATAATAAGTCATTCACCAAAAGATTTGGCAAAATGCTGGTATACAAACTGCCTGGTCCAACCACGATAATGTCGGCTCGTAATAATTCTTGAATTACAGGTGGAAAAGCAGGTGCATTATCTGGTTCTAACCAAACTCTTTTTACCCGTCCAGACATGGCAGGGATTTTGCTCTCCCCTTCCACACGTACTTGATTTATCGAATGCGGCAATTCCATACTGGCTACCAATTTCACATCATTTAGAGTTGATGGAAGTACTTGTCCGTTCACTGAAAGCACACGCCCTGACTCAACGACTGCTGTTTCAAAACTACCTGTTATATCTGCTAGTGCAGTGATAAATAAATTTCCGAACGAATGACCTTCTAATTCTTTTGCCCCACTAAAACGATATTGAAATAACTGTGTCAATCTATCTTCGTCATTAGATAATGCGGCTAAACAATTACGAATATCGCCAGGCGGAAGAATGCCTAAACTTTCACGCAATCTTCCAGATGAACCTCCATCATCTGCAACGGTGACAACGGCTGTGAGATTCGATGTTTGTGTTTTTAATCCGCGTAATAAAGTAGCAAGTCCATGTCCGCCGCCGATGGCGACAATGCGAGGTCCGCGTTTGCGGCGTTGAAAATCTGTGAGTGTATCTACTAAATCATGCCCTGGGCGAATAAATGGATTCAGCAATGAACGATTCAATTGCAAAATTCCATACACCACAAGCCATATCCCTAACCCACCGAAGATAATGGCGCGTAAGATTCTTGGCAAAAATCGTAAAGATAGATAATAGAGAATGGTTAATAGGGTTGGGTCAGTAGATTCCGTTCTGTATAAGTCAATTAGTATTACTGCAAAACCTAGCCCTAATAATGTAATGCCAAATAAAACAAGAGTAAACCAACGTTTGATTCTCAAACCAGGTCTGAGCCAACGGGAGATACTGCGAAAAATTGAAAGCAGGTTTTTCATCAATAAGATAATAGCAGTGTTAATCTGTTCAGTCAAACAAGTAAGTCGCGATATAAATATCGCGGTACTTAAAAAGCCTTACGGTATAATCTGGCGCATGGCAAATATTGTAGCGGTTGATATCGGCGGCACACACATGCGTGCCGCTTCTTACTCACAAAATGATACAAAACCAATTAAACATAAGAGAATCCGTACCCTTGCTTCTGAATCTGGTGGATTTGAACGCCTCATTAACGTGATTGAAGAGGTTTGGTCCCAAGCGGAGACAGTTTCTGCCATTGGAATTGGTTCGCCAGGTCCGTTAGACCCACACACTGGTTTTTTACTTGCACCACCCAATAATCCCCAATTTCATAATTTTCCATTGGGGCAAAAATTGTCAGAACATTTTGGGGTGAAAACATTTTTAGATAACGATGCGAATTTAGCAGGTTTAGCAGAGTATCGTTTCGGAGCAGGCAAGGGACATAGTAATGTGTTGTACTTAACTGTCAGTACAGGAGTCGGTGGTGGTGTCATTTTGGCTGATAAATTATTACAAGGTCATCATGGACTTGCGGCAGAGTTAGGTCATATCATTGTTGACCCAGATGGTCCACTATGCAATTGCGGATTCGCAGGACACTTAGAAGCATATTCATCTGGACCTGCTATTGTTAAGTATGTGCTTGAGGAAATAGAATCAGGCACAAAGTCCAGCATGAAGCGGGATGTTAATCTAAGTGCTAAAGAAATTGCAGAGGCGGCACATCAAGGTGATGAACTTGCTATCAAAGCCTTTCAACGTGCTGGAGAATATTTGGGGATTGGTGTGGCAACCATGCTTCATTCATTTGACCCATCTATTGTTATTTTTGGTGGAGGCGTTTCGCAAGTTGGAAATTTATTATTTGATTCGTTTCATAAAAGTTTGAAAGAAAGAGTTTTTCATCCAAGATATTTAGATGGTTTGGTAATTACCACAGCACAATTAGGTGATGATGCTGGTTTGCTCGGCGCGCGTGCTTTGGCTGAAATGAAAATAGGTTTGTAAGATAAACGTCCCGCAGGTTTGAATTAAAAAACTTATTGTTGCCATTAAACCTGCGGGACGGTAATATAAAAATCAAGGAGTATGTATGACTAAGTTTAAGAAAGTAGGACCGAAAGCCCACGCCATGATTGCGCGTGATAAAAAAGTTATCTCGCCATCTTATCCGCGAGGTTATCCGTTTGTGATGGACCATGGTAAAGGCAGTGAAGTGTGGGATGTAGATGGAAATCGTTATTTAGATTTTATGGGTGGTATTGCAGTTGTTTCAACAGGATATTCACATCCACAAGTTGTAAAAGCGATTCAACAACAAGCAGAAAAATTTATTCACATTTCATCTGATTTTTATCACGAGAATTGGGTAGCACTTGGTGAAAAATTAAATGAGATTGCGCCTTTTAAAGAAGATGCACTTTCGTTTATGACAAATTCAGGCACAGAGGCAGTTGAAACAGCCATCAAACTTGCACGTTATCATACAAAACGCACAAACTTTATTGGCTTTACGGGCGCGTTTCATGGACGCACAATGGGCGCAGTCACATTCACTGCCAGCAAAGCAAAATATCATGGTGGTTTTTATCCATTGATGAATGGTGTCACTCATGCGCCATTTCCAAATCCGTATCGCCCGATTCTTGAAAGACGCAAAGGCGAAGATTATGGTGAAGCCGTCGTTCGTTATATTGAGGAAGAAATTTTGGCGCAAATTTTGCCACCCAATGAAGTAGCAGGCATTTTGGTTGAAACCATTCAAGGCGAAGGCGGTTATATTGTTCCACCTGATGGCTTTTACCCTGCTTTACGAAAATTGTGTGACAAACACGGTATTCTTTTAATTTTAGATGAAGTGCAAAGCGGCATGGGTCGCACGGGCAAGTGGTGGGCAATTGAACATTTCGGTGTTGAGCCAGATATTATCACTTCGGCAAAGGGAATTGCATCGGGTATGCCGTTAGGTGCCTGTATCGCCAGAAAATCTGTGATGAATTGGGAAACTGGCGCACATGGCAATACATATGGTGGTAATCCCATTTCGTGTGCGGCTTCGTTAGCAACCATTGATTTAATTGAAAAACAATATATGCAAAATGCTAAAGAAGTTGGTGAGTATGCCATGGATGCTTTGGAAGAAATCAAAGCGCGTCATCCTAGCATTGGTGATGTAAGAGGAAAAGGCTTGATGATTGGTGTGGAGTTGGTCAAAGACCGAGAGACAAAAGAACCCGCAAAGGAATTAACGCATCGTTTAACGGACCTGGCATTTGAGCGCGGGCTTTTGACATTATCTTGCGGACAGAGTGTAATTCGCATTGCTCCGCCACTTTCGATTAGCAAAAGTGAAATTGATGAAGGGTTGAAAATATTTGAAGAGGCGTTGACGGTGGCGGAAAAGGAAATGAAGTGATGAGTAATGCGTGATGCGTAAAACGTAATTGGTAATTGGTAATTGGTAATTGGTAATTGGTAATTGGTAATTGGTAATTGAAAAGACTTCTGAGAAAATTTCAGAAGTCTTTTTATATTGTGTCATTCTGAGCCGCGCTCTTGTTCTTGGTGGCGAAGAATCTCTAAGATAATCGTAGAGATTCTTCGCTTTGCTCAGAATGACATGCTCGTTAATTATCCACTTGATTATCGTCGCCAATGACAATGTTTGAACCTGAGACGTTGCCATGAATATTAATAATGTTTCCGCCTGATGGTTTCGGGTTTGATTTTCGTTTTTTAGGTGCAGGCTTTTTGATTGTCGGTGCAGGTTTGCCATCCGCAGATAATGGATTGGCGTTCACTTGACTCGCACGTAGATTCAAACTTTTTATTAATCTATCCATGCCGTTGTCAGCGAATAAATCTACCCATTGATAGGATTTTAATTTGTAGGGCAGGTCACATTCTTCAAGTCGGGCTGGGATTAAGAAAATGCGTCCGTCGGGCATCTCAAGTGCCATGTCCAGTGCGAGGCGCATTTCTTTTTGAACATAGCCTTCTTTGCTAACAGATTTCTTTGAGAGGCACAGCAAAATCACGTCCGCATCATCTAAGCCTTTGTGAATTTCGTAATTCCAATCTTGCCCGGGTAATAATTTTTCTTGGTCGTACCAAACATCTGCGCCTTGTGTTTGTAGAAAAGAATAAATTTTTTCTACTTGCGCTCTATCACCCGATGAGTAAGATAAAAATATTTTTAATGGTTTGGTTGCCATGTTTGAATTATAAGCCCAAAATAAAAGACGGCGTTGTTGTAACACCGTCTTTTATTTTTTATCGCATTTTTTCTGAATCGAAATAGGTGTTGACTTCTTCCGTTTTTACTAAGACCGCCCGCACTGCAACACGACTGGAATAGGTATCTGTGGTTTCGTTATAGTTTTTGCAGGTGATTAAGGTTAACCACGCTTCTTCTTCATGTTGCAAGACGGTTGTGTTATATGGGCTGACAGTACGGTTTTGGCGGACTTCATAAATATAGGTTGTACCGTAGGCATGAATGATGAGTTGGTCGCCCCATCTTAATTTGCCGAGGTCTGCAAATGGACCTGCTGTGCCATCGGCTAAGGTGACATGACTGGTGAGAACGCTATTGCCTTGCCAACTTGGGAAGGCAGTGCCTTCTAGCCAACCTGCTTGGTTAACAAGCCATGAAACGTCCCAATCGCCATCTACTAGTGGAACACCAGTAATTGGAATGCTAACATCAAGGCTTGGGATTTCTAGCCAGACACTGGTATCGGTATATTCTTTCTCTCTTGGTTGTTCTGGTAAAGCAGTAGTTTTATTCGGCGAAAAGCCGGTCGGCGGTAAATTCGATGGTAAATCTACATCGTCTATCACTGCAACGATGGGATTAATAGTGACGCTATCTGAAACACTATAAACATCAACACTGCTAGGTGGGTCATACCAGCGTTCTGTTGCGTCGTTGTTATAAATTGAAAGTAAAACAGGTAATCCGTTCAGTTGTGGGTCAATTGGAAGAGATGTCCATGCCACAGAGGCGGTGTTAACAGCAGGTGAACCAAGCAAAATGGCATTGAATGTAATGGTTGCAGTTTGCCCCAGTGGGAAGACTTGCCATGTAAATATTAAATCTGTTGCAGCGGCAGGGCAAGTTGCTGTATTTGTATCTGGTACTAAACCAGCATATGTGGCAGAACATGGTACATATTGCAAATTAGCTGGTAAAAAGTCTGAAACAACTACATCAAAGGCATCGGTTTGGCTTTGTGGAACAGTATGGTCAATAAACAATGTAAATTGAACTGGTGTACCGATAGGAACATTCGTAGTCGGTGTTGCAGATTTATCAATATCTAAATCTGGCTCGACAATTTCAACATCAGGGGAACTGGTTGAGAATGAGCCACCCGTCCATGCCCAGGTGACACTATTATTTAATTGAATACCATCTTGATTTTCAATGACATCCAAAACAATCGCGCGGTATTGAATTACGATTTGTTGTGAAGGGGCAGTAACTGTGATTGGGGTAGGTAAAGTAAATACAATTTGCCTACCGTCATCAGCAGGGTTAACAGATGTACCTACTGCTGGCGTAACTGCTGGTGGGCAGACATTGGCGGTTTCATCTACTCCTTGCACAAACACAGAGATACACTCTACAAATGCCAGGCCTAAATCTAATTGGTCTGTGATGGTGGTGTTATTAAATGTTGAACCAATAGGTAGTTCTATCACGACTTCATAAGTAATGATTTCACCAATGGCAACATCATTGCCGATGGTGTGGGCTTCATTTGTATCAATAATGGATTTGGTAATGCCCGGGTTCGCGATGAAGCCAAAATCTACAGTTGGGTTAGAGGTGGTTCCATTTGTTTGTGTGACTGTATTATTTGAAGCCGCACCTGCATTCCCAGGTGTTAGTGTTACAGTTCCGCTTGAAACAATTCCACTGCTTGTGCCAATGCCGTTATCGTTATTATCAATATTTCCATCAGGGTCAGTGGTATCAGGAAGGTTTGATGTATCCACAGTACTGGAATATCCAACAGGTGGAGTGACGCGCACAATATAATCGCCAGCGGGCAAACCACTGAATAAATAAGTTCCACCTGCACCAGTGGTTACACCGCCGGGGGCATCATCGGCAGTGCCTAAAATTCCATCAGGTCCTACATTAATTTCTGTGCCGTTGCTTGAATATAGTTGTACAGTTGCACCAGATAATGGTGTATCTGTTCCTGCGTCATAATCTCCGTCTGCATTGACATCAATAAAGATGAGGTCGCCAAGTGTTTGACGGTAGAAGCCAAAATCTACGGTGAGGTTGCTTTGATTATTGACCGCTTCACCTGGCGGGTTAGGTGATTCTATATCCGATTCAGTTGTCGGCTCTGACGGAGTTGCGTCTAAAGTGACTGCTTGGCTAATCACTGCTCCAACAAAGCTAGGCAAGGTTGAGCGTGTTCCGTTATCGTCACTGTCTACATTGTTGTCTGGGTCTGGGGCGAGGGCTTCGTTGATTGCGCCAGTGGCATCAAGCGTAGTACCACTGCTCCAATAGCCGGCAAGCGGACCTCCACTTAGGAATTGAGAAGCGGGAATCACAACCACATAATCGCCAGCGGGTAAATTATCAAAGCGATAATAACCACCATTGGCAGTTGTATCTGTTGCAAGGACAGCACCCGTAGGATTGCCGCCTGCATCTGCAGCGTAAAGTTGTACGGTTACGCCATTCACACCAGCCTCAGTGCCAAAATCAATTTGACTGTTATTGTTTGTATCAAACCAAACACGATTGCCTAAACTATAAATTGGGGTGACGAAGCCAAAATCAACAGTTAGGTCGGTAGTTGTGCCGTTTGAGTTGTTGACGGTGATATTTGCGGCAACTTCACCTGCTTCCATAGTTAACACACCACTGCTGACTGTGCCTGTGGATGTGCCAATGCCATTATCATCATTATCCACATTTGAGTCTGGGTCGTTTGTGCCAGCAGTATCTATGGTGCTGGAGATTAATCCATTAGGAGGTGTGACGCGAACAATATAATTGCCTTCTGGTAATCCATTGAATCCATAATTACCATTTACATCAGAATATATGCCACCATCACCATCATCGGCATTGCCTTGAATACCATCGGGTCCCCAGCCATCATCTTCGGTGCCGGGGATGCCGTCAAAGCCTGTGATGATTTCTGTGGTTCCATTTTCAGCATATAACTGCACAAGCGCATTAAAGAGTGGTGCATCTGTGCCTGCGTTATAAAAACCGTTGGCGTTTATATCTGAATAGATTAAGTTTCCAAAGTTAACTTGGTAAAAACCAAAATCAACGGTCATATTGGCGCGGTTATCGTCTGTGCCTTGCCCGCTGGCTTCAAGGTCTGTTTCGCCAGTGGGTTCAATATTCCCCGGACCTAAAGTAACTGCTGCTGCGGCAACATAGTTAATGGTGTTGCCTGTAAAAGTTGTCCGTCCGTTATCATCACTATCTATATCATTGTCAGGGTCGTTGGAGGTTGAATCACTGATAACGCCGTTTGAAGCAATAGATGTACCACTGCTCCAATAACCGGAGAGCGGGTCACCTGGAACAGTATCGCCTCCGCCGGTATCGCGGAAGTTATCTGCGGCGATGACGACAATATAGTCACCTGCATCCAGTCCATCAAAACGATAGTGTCCATTCGAGTCAGTGGTATCAAATGCAAGGAATGTATCGCCTGCGCCAAAGATACCATCACCATCGTCTATGTAGAGTTCAACTCGAACACCACTAATACCTTGTTCTCCGCCATCTATCAAGCTATTGTTGTTAGTGTCATACCAAACGCGATTGCCGAGGCTGTACCCAAGCACAAATCCAAAATCAACGGTGAGGTCGGTAGTTGTGCCGTTTGAATTATCAACAGTGATGTTTGATGCAACTTCGCCGGGGTCTAAGGTTAACACGCCACTATATACTTCACCACCACCTGTACCAATGCCATTGTCATTGTTATTTGTATTTGTATCAGGGTCGGTTGTATCAGCATTATCGGCAGTATCTATTGTGCTGGTATATTGTGAAGGTGGTGTAACACTGACAACATAATCACCTTCGGGTAAACCGCTAAATAAATATAAACCTGTACCGTCAGTGATAATGCCACCTGTGCCATCATCGGCATTGCCTTGTATGCCATCAGGTCCCCAGCCATCATCGGCGGTGCCGGGGATGCCATCAAAGCCTGTGATGATTTCTGTTAATGTTGCACCTGTTGCATCACTTGCATACAGTTGGACTAAGGCACCAGCCAGTGGAGTATCGCCTGCATTGAACGCGCCACTGTTATCATTATCTACAAATACTAAATCGCCAATTTGGGCGTAGTAAAAGCCAAAGTCAACGGTCATGTTGGCTTGGGCATCTGGTGCGCCTTGCCCGCCGGATAAATCTGTCTCATTGAGAGGTTCATCCGCGGCTGGACCAAGTGTCACTGCGTTTGAAGCGACATAATTTAATGTGTTGGCAGTTAAGTTGCTGATGCCGTTATCATCACTATCATCTACATCCGTATCGGGGTCATTGGCTGTCGAGTCGCTTATTACGCCTGCGCTGTTGATAGTTGTTTGACTGCTCCAATAACCTGCCAGTGGGTCGCCTGGCACAGTATCGCCCGCGCCTGTATTGCGGAAGTTATCTGCTGGCAGGACGACGATATAATTTCCGGGCGGGAGATTATCAAAGCGGTAATAGCCACCGCTGGCTGTGGTATCAAATTCAAGGAAAACATCACCAGCACCAAATACGCCATCGCCATCGTCTTGATATAGTTCAACACGCACACCGTCAATGCCGACTTCGGTGCCAAAGTCAATGATGCCATTGTTGTTTGTATCAAACCAAACGCGGTTTCCTAAACTAAATTCAAGCGGCGGTGTAGAGAAGCCAAAATCGTAGGTATGATTGTTTTGCCCGGCTGTGCCGGTGGTGACTGAAATCACCGCATCATTTCCACTGGATGTGCCATCTGAATCTCGTTGGTCGGCACTGCCTTGATTGGCAGGAGATAGATTTAACCCTGCTAGAGGTGCTTGTTGACTACCGCCTGTAATATTTGGAATACGAATTTCGTAAGAGGAATTTGGTTCTAATTGAGTAATTCCATAAATATGGCTAGTGCTAGAAGTACCTGCTGGGCTGGAACTAAAGAAGTAATTGCCATTTGCATCGGTAACAGCAGTAGCAATTAATACTCCTCCTTGATAGAGTTCAACAGTCACACCAGCCAACGGGGCTTCGCCAGGGTCTTGAATACCATCGTTATCTGTTTCTGACCAAACGCGATTACCAATTTCAATGGGTGCTTCGTAGCAGAATCCTTCCACATCTCCAATGCCAATGGCTTTGCCGAAAGTGGTTGCACCTGTACCAGAGTCTTGTGGAAAGATTTCATAAGCACGATTACGTGTGCCAGTTACATTACTAAACCAAGCAATACCGCCAGAGCGAATAGCAAATGGGTCAAACACAGAGACGGCAATTTCGTCTGTGCCGGGGATGAGAACTAAGCCACCAACCGTTACCTCATGGTGAGTGCCACCGCCAACTGTTGCGCTAACTGGATACATATCTTGCCAATAGTATTCGCCGTTGCCGGGTCCTTGCCCGCCACCTGCGCCGCCTGTTGTGATTCCGCCACATGAGGCGTTACTTTCAAGCGCATATACCCCAGCAGTGAGACAGATTCGTAAAAGGTCACCGGCTGCTACGCCTTCGTAAAGGCTGGCAGGGTCTGTGGTGATGTTAACGCTGACAGCAGAGTAACCTGTATCTTTGTTGTATAGCGTAGTATTCCCCCAGGGCTGTGAAGTTGCATAATTGGCATTGCCTGCTTGGTGACCTAATCGGTCCATCAATGCAATAATGATGCTACCGTTTGTATCAAATTCAATATCAGAAAGAATTGGTTGTGGGTATATGATTTGTTTATCAAATGCTAAATCGGCAAATCCAGCGCATGGGTTTGTACAAAGGGAAGTCATGGTAGGAGACCATGGTCTCCATTCCGCTGGATACCCTCCATCTGTATTACTTACATTACCGCGTGGGTAGTCAAGTGGAAATTCATAAACTAATGAAAAAGTGCCGGGGGCACTTTCACTTGTCCTAATGATATAGGCATATAAATCATCCACATCTTGTGTGCTTTCTGCAGAACAAATCACGCCAATATACACGTTGCCACGATAAATTTCAACTGCCCAAGGGCGAATGTCACTTGTTGGGCAGGCTGTAGCCCCAGCAGGTAAGGTAATTGGTACAGTTTCGGTTAGCGTTGTAGTAGCAATATCAAGTTCGTAAAGTGTTTGGTTTGCAAGGTTTACAAACCATAGCCCATCATCGGCAGTGTTCATTTCCATATCACCAATGGCAGATTTTCCAACCGCATCCCAACCAGCAGGGTCTGTATTAGGAACTGTGGAAGTTCCAGATAACCCTCTGGCGGCATTGCTTGGTAACGTACCGACTGGAATTCCTAGAGTTGTAATATCTAAAAAGTTTGAAACAGATATAACTGACCCTGTTGCAGGGTTCACTTCAATGGCATAAATACCACCAGCATCAAGTGGACCTAAGCCGGAGTGCCTTTTTGCCAGTGCCCCAGAAAATACAGTAGCAGTAGAGCGTTGATAGGCTAAACCCCAAGTTGCACCAATTTGAGCATACGTGGCTAAAGGTTGTTCAATGGTTGCATCGTAACGACCATAAGCATCATATGGAATTGAAACAAGGGCTGTTTGAGTTGCGACACTACCAGCTACTAATGGGTCTCCATTAATATAACAAGGCATAACCAAAAAAGGGTTATTGCTACAGTAATCCAATGGGATGGACAAGCCTAGGTCAACCCCTGCGGCAGGGCTAGTTACAAATTGAACAGTTGTTCCTGAATCAATTCCGTAAGCACCAGGCTCTAGTCCGGCTGGGATATTTGTAAACTCAATTCTTACAGGCGTTCCGTCTGGGATGCTTAACGAATATTCCCCTAATGAATCTGTTGTATCGCTACCTACCACTGCGCCTGCGGCATCATAGGCGGTTACTAAAACTCCAGATACGGGTAAATCACCAGAGCTACGAATTCCATTGTCATTGTAGTCTGTGAATACATTGCCAGTAACAGTATTGGGGTCGGCACTGGTAAAAACTATTTTGGATTGATTGTAAGTTCCTGTTGTTCCGCTTCTTGTATCACATACTGATAGTGTCCAAGTTCCTAGTGCATCTTCCCCTTTGAAGGCACTTAGCAGTTCGTATGGTCTGGCAATACGGTCTAACTCAAAAATGGGGGCGGCAACTGTATCATTACTGTTGTCATAGATAGAATTAGGGGAAGTGTCATCTAGCAACAAGTCATAATTATCGTAGTCATCAGGGCTGGCAACTGTTGGAGAGCCAAGCCCACTACCGGGAATCAAAACCACCGTTGTCCCTGAAGGTGAAGTAAGCGTAACCCGCACGTCACTGCGGCGGGTGTGCGTAATGTTTACACCAACATTTACATCCGAAATAATTAGGCTAGGGCCTACCACAAAAGTTCGCGTTAAGGGTGTGGCACAGTTGTTATCGGCAATTGAACCTGCCGTTGCATTGCTAAAGGTTGTGGTTAACGCTTGTACAGAAGGTGGCGTCCCCATCAAATTGAAAATTAATCCCCCCAACACGAGCATAGAAAATAAACGAAGAATTGCTTTCATATCAACCTGTATAGACGTGCTAGAGTCTTAAAAAATTAATAACTGATAAGAGTATACACCCTTTGGTTAAATTTTTTAAGGTTTAATTTCCCAACCTTTCTCAATTGCAAATTGCACGGCAAGTGCCCCAACTTGTTCGCCAAGTTCTAAACCGGCATCAAGGTCAAAGCGATAATGAATGCCACCATATAAACGTGATAGAGAGGCTTCTTTTGCCAAATCACGCAATGAACTTTCTTTCATTGGAAAATAAAAGGCTAACACTTCTGCACCAGCCGCTGAAAAACAACTATGACCAGAAGGATAAGCAGGGTGATTGGGATATCCCACTAACCCTCTAATGCGTTCATCAGCCTGCCATGGGCGAACAACGAGATAAAAATATTTTGCATCCCAACAAGCAATACCAGCATCCATCATTGCTATATTCATGGTTGCAAAGACATGCCCTGCTTCTACACTGGATAATTTATATTCAGTAACCAATTCAGATGCAATTAAATTCCAATATCCTGCTGGTGTAAATGTTCCGGGGTCGCCTGCCCAATAATCTGCTATGCCTAATTGTTCGTGGGTGACCGTCTGTTGTACTTGATAAACTTCATCTAACGCAGACTTGAAGGCGGGAGATTCATATTCAGGTGGTGGAGCAGGTCGAAACTGGTCTGGTGAAGCGAGTAGCCACGGTGTTACTTTTCCCCAACTTGGTCCTTGTGGGCTTACTTGAAATGGGTCGGGTTTCCAAATATGTTCACCGCTTGGAAGCGGGTCAGATTTCCCCGCAGTCGCAGAACCATCGTTCAATCTTTCGGCAATCACTTCTTGTGCAATGTCACGCCCAATGGCTTCAGCAATATCAAGGTCTGAGGGCAAAATATTTCCAGATAATAATAAAGCCTGACGTGCTTCTTCTGCTTGTTTCAAAATTTGTTCCTGTGTTTCAGGGAATAAATAAATCAACATGCTCTCTGTAGAACCAATCAAAGTGCCGCATTCCATTGGAAGACAACCAATTTCAATAGAAGTGATTTCATTCCTTAAGTTTTCAGGCAAGCGCGCAGAAAAATCAACATCAATTGCCGCCATGTAATCTAAAGCACGTTGTTGCGACACGCTCATCATGGCATATATGCGTGTTGCTTGCAAGGGGTTTTTGTAATAATATGCCACCCAATCTCGTGTTATTTTATTCCACTGTGCCACAGGCGAGTCGTACCATATATTAATTTCATATAAATCAAAACTGGAACGAGTACTTGTTAATTCGACCAATTCATTTAATTCGGTAGAAATCATCAAATCATCAACAGGTATTAATTCGATTTGATTTCCAGAAGGTACAACACTAACCACAGCAGGGCTACAACTTTGCAGAATAAGAAGGAAGCAAAATAGCAATAAGTAATATTTTTTCATTAGATAAACTTTCTTTCTAAAAAGTTAATAAAAATCAAACACCGCTTTTATTATACATAAAAGCCTAGTGATAAAATAGATTCTATATGTCCATCGTCCCATCTATGCTTCCAGATTTTCGTGTGCGGCAGAGAGATTATCTGCTGGAAATTTCGCGCCTGCTCACGCAAGAATTGGATTTGGAAAAACTACTGGCGCGGATTTTACGAGTCTCGATTGAAATGTTAGCAGGGCAAGCAGGCATTATCGCGCTCAAACATGCAGAGGGCTGGAAAGTTGTTGCGGCACATGGCATTGCCCCTGCTTTTCTTTCGTATTTATCTCCACTATTAGCCGAAGAAAAAGTACGCGAGTTAGACGTAAGCGAACTCAATCGCATGTTAAAAGAACTGACTTATACGGCTAGTATGGGTTTGTTAAATGGAACAGGTTTACCACTCGCCACACGCGGGCAAGTAATTGGTGTAATTTTTATTTTCAGAAATTATCCAGATACATTCACACCAAATGACAAAATCCTTTTGCAATCTTTTGCAGACCAAGCCGCCATTGCAGTGGTCAATGCACAACTGTATGGTCAGGTTTCGTATGAAAAGCAAAGATTAGATGCCTTATTAGAATCTGCCGCCGATGGCATTTTGATTTTAGATTCGGAAATGAATATTGAACGATGTAATCAAGCCTTTACTAAATTATATGGCTTAAGCCATGAAGAAATCACCAGCAAACCCCATAATGAAATTATTAAATGGAAGAAAGAACCGCATGGTAATACTTTAGAAGAATCAGTAGTAAACGGCTGGCCCCTAACACCCAATGCAACTTTATATGTAGAAGGTGATTTAGAAAGACCATCCTTACAACCAATCCCTGTTGGAATTACATACGCGCCATTAATTTCTGAAGAAAGCAAACTTCGCAATGTCATTGTGAGCGTGCGCGACATTACCCACTTTAGAACAGCCGATGAAATTAAAGCAACTTTTATTTCAATTGTGAGCCATGAATTACGCACGCCTGTAGCTTTGATTAAAGGCTACGCTTCGACCTTGCGCCGAGATGATGCTAAATGGGATAAACGCACTATCAGTGATTCATTAGCCGTGATTGAAGAAGAGGCAGATAGATTATCCAAAATGGTGGATGATTTGCTTGATGCTTCACGCTTACAAGCAGGCGGTTTGAGCTTGAATCATGCTGACGTTTCATTGCCCAATTTGGCGTTAAGAGTCGAAGCGCGTTTTTCTGCTCAATCTCCAAAACATAAAATCATCACAGACTTTCCTGAAGATTTTCCAATCATTCTCGGTGATGAAAATCGTTTGGAGCAAGTAGTTTCAAATTTGGTCTCGAATGCATTGAAATATGCGAGTGAGGGTGAAATCAAAATTAGTGGTTCAGTAACCCCTGAACAAGTTATCGTGTGCGTGAGCGACCAAGGACCTGGGATTGATAATAGAGATATTCCGCATATTTTTGATAGGTTTTATCGTTCAACTTCTGCCGTAAAACAAACGAAGGGTGCAGGGTTGGGACTTTACTTAGCGCGTGCCATTGTGGAAGCACATGGTGGGCGCATCTGGGCGGATGCCTCAGTTGGTTCTGGCGCGCGGATATGTTTCTCACTTCCGAGATAATTGCAGACATGACATGTTTTATTGTCTCGTTTATCCCAAAGAATCAATGCGCGGAAACATGTCATGTCTTAATAACCCTACCCTAGAACCTCCTCAAAGAAAGTTAGAAAAAGGTACAATTAAATATATTTCATTCAAAAGGATAAACTCATGCCAAATGCAATTCCTCCACGAAAGAAAGTCAATAAAAAATATACATGGAACAAAGAAAGTGTCTTCAAAACCCCAAAAGATTGGGAAGCCGCACTCAAAGCAGTTTTGGATGATGTGCCGAATGTAAAAAAATTTGAAGGCAAATTAAGTGAAGGTCCTGTCAAACTTTTGGAAGCCATTGAAGCAATTGAAAATTTAATCAGCCGTGCGCAAACTGTATTTATGTATGCTCAATTTGAATACGCAGTAGATACAACCAATCAAGCCTCAGCAGGTATGGTTGGGAAAGCCTCGAGCATGGCGGGTCAAGTTGCCGCGGCGACTTCTTTCTTAAACCCTGAATTGATTCAAATTGGAAAAGAAAAATTAGATGCTTGGATAAAAGAAAACGATAAGTTGGCTGTTTACAAACAAAATTTTGATGATTTGTTCCGCCAGCAAGCACACGTTCGTTCAGCAGAAGTAGAAGAAATTTTAGGCATGTTAGCAGACCCATTCAGCGGACCTGGAAATAGTTCTAGCATGTTGGTGAATGCAGACTTCAAATTTGCGCCAGCCAAAAATAGCAAAGGCAAAAAAGTGGAAGTGACACAAGGTAATTATCACTCCGCTTTGATGGAAGACCCTGATAGAAAAACACGCCAAAGTGCTTTTGAAAGTTACCACGACAAACATATTGAATTCAAAAACACGTTAGCAACAAATTTAAGTACTTCTATCAGTGCTAATATTTTCAATATGCGTGTGCGTAAGTTTGAATCATCACTTTCGGCTTCGTTGTTCAATAACAATGTGCCTGATGAAGTCTTTCATAACTTAATCAATACCTTCAAAAAGAAATTACCAGTTTGGCATCGTTACTTTGAAATCAAACGCAAAGCATTGAAGTTAAAAGATATTCAATACTTTGATATGTGGGCACCGATTGTCAAAAAGAAACCAAAAATTTCTTTTGAAAAAGCAGTCGATTTGATTTATGAAAGTCTTGCACCACTTGGCAAAGAATATGTAGATACGTTTCGACAAGGCTGTCTTAAAGAACGCTGGGTTGATTCGGCAGTGAATCAAGGAAAGATGAATGGCGCGTTTTCGTATGGCTCACCGGGTACACATCCCTTCATTATGATGTCTTATACGGGCGAAGTTGGAAGCATGAGCACCTTAGCACATGAATTAGGTCACTCGATGCATTCGTATTTGTCATGGAAGAATCAACCGTTTGTGTATTCAGGCTATTCATTATTTGTCGCCGAAGTTGCATCAAACTTCAATCAAGCCATGATGCGCGGACATTTACTCAACACCATCAAAGATAAAAACTTCTTGATTGCATTGATTGAGGAAGCCGTGAGTGGAAACTTCTTTAGATACTTCTTCCAAATGCCGACATTAGCACGCTTCGAACTTGAGACGCATCAAAGAGTCGAGCGCGGAGAACCACTCACCGCTGATTCAATGCAAAACTTGATGGCTGATTTGTTCAGTGAAGCCTTTGGTCCAAAAGTAAAAATTGACCGTCCGCGTGTGGGCATGGTTTGGTCTACATTCAGTCACTTGTTTGCGGATTATTATGTATTCCAATACGCCACTGGTATTTCAGGCGCACATGCGTTGGCAAATAAAATTTTGCGCGGTGAACCAAATACCGCAGAAAAATATCTCGGCTTTTTGAAATCAGGCTCATCCGATTATGCTTTGAACGTGTTGAAAAAAGCAGGCGTAGATTTATCCACACCCAAAGCAGTGGAAGAAACCTTCTCCATCATGGAAGGTTATATTGACCGATTAGAAGAATTGGTTGGGTAGTTTGTTAGTTATCTAGTTGGCTAGTTTGTTAGTTTCGTAGTTTTATAGTTACGCATCACAGATTAAGTAATTCGTAATCCGTGATGCGTAATTTATTCGTTTATAATTCACGAAAATCGTAAATCCAAAATCGGAAATAGAAAAGATGCCTCAAACACAAATTGCATGTCCTCGTTGTAAACAAATTATCCCTGCTAATGTTGAGCAGTTATTTGATGTGACTGCTGACCCGCAAGCCAAACAAAGATTATTAAGCGGGCAATCAAACTTTGCGCGTTGCCCGCATTGCGGATATCAAGGTCGCTTGGCAACGCCAGTTGTGTATCATGACAATGACAAAGAGTTATTGTTAACATTTTTTCCTTCTGAATTGATGTTGCCAGTCAATGAACAAGAAAAAATTATCGGTCCATTGATTAAGAAAGTGACCGACAATTTACCACCTGAAAAACGCAAAGGATATTTATTAAATCCGCAAGCGAATCTCACTTATGAATCATTTTTGCAAACTATTCTTGGCAAAGATGGCATCACGCCTGAGATGCTCAAAGAACAACAAGACCGTGTGCAATTTTTAGAACGTCTGATGCAAGTCACTTCTAAAGATGTGCGTTCGGAGTTAATCAAGCAAAATGAAAAATTAATTGACGAGCAATTTTTTGCTTTGTTCAGTCGCATTGCTCAAAGTGCCATGCAAAGCGGACAAGAACAAATGGCACGCGCATTGATTGACATCCAAACACAATTGCTGGAAGAAAGCGCGTATGGTCGTCAACTTAAAGAATCTGTTGGGGAATTAGAAGCCGCTCAACACGTCTTGCAAGAAGCGGGACAAAGCCTGACGCGCGAAAAACTTCTGGATTTCGTCTTAGAATCCAAAACCGATGCACGCATCCGTGCTTACGTTTCACTTGCTCGGGCAGGGATGGATTATCTTTTCTTTCAAACGCTTTCTGAAAAAATTGATAAATCCAGTGGCGATGAAAAAACTCGTTTGGAAAGTATCCGCGAAAAATTATTGCAATATACCAATGAAGTAGATAAACAAGCCGAAGCGCGTTACAAGCAAGCCAAAGAATTTTTGGATAAGTTGTTAGAGCAAGATGACATTGAAAAAGCGACGCGCGAAAATTTGGAAGGCTTCACCCAAGATTCAGTTGACCTTGCTCAACAAATGTTGCGCCAAGCCTCTGAGAAAAATGATTACACGCGCATGGGCAAGTTGCAAAAAATGATTCAAGTGTTGCAAGCCGCTAGCACCCCGCCTGAAGTGATGTTCATTGAACAATTGATTCAATTACCTGATGAAGCCGCTATTGAATCTGCTTTGAAGCAAAACGAAGCGATGGTGACGCAACAATTATTAGACTACATGAGTGGCTTAGTGACTCAAATGGAATCACAGCCTGATAACCCCGAAGCCAAAGCGATGGGTGAAAAGTTGAGTGAAGTATATAAAGTGGCGTTGAAGTTTTCGATGAAAAAGAATATGGGATAACAAAAACGCCTTTGATTATTTCAAAGGCGTTTTTGTTATATTTTTCTCACTGCCCAATATAAGTGTATCTTCGTGACACAAAATTATCAAACAGCATCGAACCAGAAGTAGTCGAGTCAATGCCAGCAGTAGCACCGAGTTGAACAAAATCCAACGTCCACAAATCATTATCTACATTCGAAATTGTGCCGACTAATGTGCCATCAATCCACAGAGATAAATAACCATTGTTAGCACCAACCGCAGTGGCTTTCTTCCACTCAATTTCTATTGAGTGCCAGGCATTACTAATCGTATATTTACTTCCATTCGTGGTTGCATAATTATCCTTCATAATGCGTGGACGCAATTTATAACTTCCGTTTTCATACAACAACTCCAAACGGAAGAGATAATCATCCGCATCGGTATCATAGCCATCAAAAATAAAATGAGCCGTGTTGTTGTTCATCGTCAGTGAATTGGGATGGAAATAAAATCTAGCCCGATATTGAGATTCATCGGCTGGCGAAGAGTCTATCGCTCGAAGAACGACAATATCATCAATCAACGCCTGTAAACCGTAATCGCTTTGATACGCAGAACCTGATGAAGTGGATAAATCTCCAAAATCTATTTTTGTCAATGTTGGATTCCAAGCATTGAGATTGTTACCTTCAAAATCATCTGCAAACAACGCATCGGGGCGAGTTGGCGCAGGATTCACAGATGGCGCATTGGGATGTAACCCAATATATGAGCCCGTGCGCGATTCAAATTCATCAAAATACACTATCCCACTTGCGCCTGTCGGTGTATCCAACACACCCAATGATGTTGTCGTGATGGAATGTGTGTCATTATCAATGTTTTCAATACTTGTAGCAAGTTCATCACCGATGTATAACTTGATGTAACCATTATTCGCGCCAGAAGATGTGGCGGCTTTCCATTCAAGTTCAATGGCTTGCCATTCATCAGCAATTAGCACAGATTCGGTTTCTAACCAATTTCCAGCATCGTTTTTGCCGCACAAGTTCAAACTGTAATAATCATTGCCTTGCTGTTCCAAATAGACACAGCCAACCCAACCCGCATTGGAGGATAAAGCCATCAGATAAAACCCATCATTCGGGCTTTGGACATTATTCGGGTCAAAATAGAAGCGGGCAGAGTAATGTGTTTCATTATTTGGCGTATGGTCATAGACGAGAATTTCCGCAGAATCATCTAGCAAGGCTTGCATGCCATACGTTCCCACTGCGGCAGATTGTGTTGAGACTGATAAATCTCCGCCATCGGTAGTTGCCCAACCCCACGCATTGAAGTTTCCGCTTTCAAAACTATCGGCAAAGATTAAATCAGAAACGGGTGTAAATGTTGGTGATGGTGTGAAGGTGGGTGTATTGGTTGGTGAGGGTGTAAAAGTTGGCGTGACGGTTGGAGTTGGTGTTTCACTAGGCGTTTGTGTTGGCGTCTGCGAAGCGGTAGGCGTTGGCTCATTAGATGATTCACCCATGTATTCATGCGCGCCAATATCAATTCGTAATTCATCATCCCCATCACCATCAAACAGGAATTCATGCAAAATACTTGGGTCGCCAGCGTCAATGGCGGGAGAGTTTGCCAAAAGTTGATACTCTCCATTGGATGGATTTACGAATAATGGGTCAAGGTCAAATAAATTGTCGTGTGCGTTAGAAGATATACTTAAATCGCCGATGTGCCAGTAGGTAGTACAAGTGCCTAAATCACATTCATCGAAGAGGTTGTAACTGTATTCAACAGTTCCATCATCGCTTGAGGTGATTTCGATAGGAGCGATAGTTTGCTCGGTGAAAATATTATTCCGAATCAATCCCGTTGCATTAGCATTCGAAGCAATCGTAACACCTGAACTGCCACTGATAAAGGTATTATTTTCAATGGTGTAAGTTGTATTGCTTGATACATGTACTCCGCCTAAAGCATTATTTTCAAAGACGATATTTGAAATATAAGCATTTTCTACACCATCTTCTATTTCAATTGCATAGCCTGAACTATCTTGCAAGGTGAGACCGATGAGTGAGACGTTGTCTCCTGTGATTCGCAATAATGGTGATGGGGTTGTTTGCCAAGATGGAGAGGCGAGTTTGAGGGTTGACTCACTGGAGAAATTTGATGAAGGCACAATCGTAACACCTTCCCCAGCGATAGTAATTCCATCTGAAATATTGAGAGTTGTAGATATTTCAAATATATCTTCCTCTAGATTTTTCTCAATAAGAATTACATCACCTGCTTGTGCTTCTTGAAGTGCATCTTCAAGCGACTCTCCTTGCCTTACTAAAATTGCTCGCCCAGAATTGTTCCAAATAGTTTCAAAATATTCATCTTCTTCATTTTCGCTATTTGCTACATCTGAAATAATACTTTCACTTTCTATTCCAATGCTATATTCTACTAAATCTAAATCGTTATCATTACTACCAAATGCAGAATGGTCGAAATTTTGACTTCCAATGACCAGAAATTCCTCATCAATCATGAAAGATTTAGTATGTAATCCAGGTGGGTTCCGTGTATAACCATTAGGAGCATAAAACCTAAAAATATCTCTTTCAGAATATAAGTTTTCATATAAATCTAAAAAATTGACTATTGAATTTACATTGTATCTACGATTAGCTGAATCTTGCGAAACTATAATTCGCACTTCTATTGGGTTGTTTGGATTATTTAATATACCGTTTGCATACCCTAATAACCCATTTTCAAAGTATGGAAAAGGATAATAAAAACCTGGAACACCAAAGCGATTCTGTAAAATATAAATTTGTTGGCTTGCAGACTTGATCGCGTCTTGCACTGCAACATCAGCCGTTTTGTCGTTATGGTCGCGGTATAGAGGCAAAACAATGTCATCGCCAGTAGGTTTAAATGGCCAATGGGCAGGGTTTTCTCCAATTTTTGTATGGCAAGAGCCCCAACCAATAAGAATAATGATATCGAATAATGCTACATCTTCTTCAGTGCATAAAATTTCACTGCCTTCCCACAAGGAGTCGAAAACTGCCATGCCATTTGCAGCAATCGGACCTGAAACTTTTATGCCTAAATCGTGATTACTAGCATCGCCTGTTGCATTAGTTTGAAATCCATACTGTGGATGATAACCAGAGACAATCATTTTATTATTATCTACCACCATTAACTTTACATGACTGTGAATACCGGGAGGGAGACCCGAGCCGAGACCAAAATCATATAATGCTACCTCTACTTTCCACTCACTTCCATTTGATAAAATCTCGTAGATTGGTATATCAAGTTCTTGCATTTGCTCTAAAACATTAAACCTTTGGTCAGTTCCCGGAGCAGGGGAATCTAGGTTGATGGTGTTAAATTGAACCCCTAATAAAATGCGAACCCTCATACCACGAGGATATTTACTTTCATTTTCTTCTTTAATAACTTCGTCATGGAGTTGGTCAATACCAGCAAGCACATCCTCGCCAGGAACACGAAGTTCAGAGCCATTATCTTTATCCCAAAACATAACTGTAAAAGCAACTTCGTTCTGAGCAGACTTTGCTAAATCTGCCCATTCTTGAAATGCTTCATTCGGGTCATCTTGCCCATTAGGTGCAGGAACATAGATTACTTCTTCTACTTGATTTTTACAATAATATAAATAATCCGTATTTTCTAAAGCATTTAAAACTGCCTTCCCTGCATCAGTGGCAGGCTCAATTCGATCACAACTATAAGAGAATGAATAATAAATTTCTGAGCCTCCGTCTCGTTGGTCTTGCCAGACCACATGGATATACTCATTATCATTTACATTCGATATGACTGCATCTGGTACTCCCTGAAGACTACCACCATCATTAACAATCTGTGGCTCAGACCAAACTCCTGAGTCGCGTTTACTCAAATATACCTTACCTGTGTCACTACCCCAAAAAATATGTGCTATCCTACTTGTATCTACTACTACTGGGGAATCGTGCTCACAACCTGCAGATGGATAATTCCCCAAAACATCTTCAAGAGTTTGGTTGTTACTGTTCCAATACTGTAACTGACCTTCATCATCACATACGGTGACATGAGCCTGATTTGTGTTATCTAAAAATATATCAGGATGAGCACCTTCTTCTATTGTAATCACGGTAGGAGAAGACCATGAACCATTTTCGAATTGGCTATAATACACTCCAGCAGGGTAATTAATATTTCTAGAAGTAAAGACCAATTGAAAACCACCTGATGTTTCGCCCATGACTCTATGACCCTCTACTAAGCGATATGGCTCGGATATACTCCCTCCAAATGGAGCACAACCTGTTGAACGTGAAGGAGGTGTATCATTGATATTCCAAGTGCTGTATGGTTGAGTGATTTGCCAAAAATACTCATATGTGGTCCAGACCACCATCAAATTACCAACCCCATCAATGCCAATCGTAGGGTTTCCACTGTTTAAATCAGGCCATGGATTCGTGTTACCACCGCATTGTCTATCAGGCGGACCCGATAGATTCACAGGGGTACTACAAGTGATTTGATTATTTTCACTTTCACATTTACTGTATAAAACATCGCTATCACTGGTATCATCTTCTCCCCAAACAATGTGGGCATTTCCAACATTATCTACAACAAATTGAGACATGGTTGAAAAAGCAGATGGGCTATTAGAAACATTGATAATTTGAGAAAGTCGTTCAGTTTGAATGTTCCAAACAGCATAAAATATCTCAGGTCTGCCAGCACCTATAGACTCAACCCAAACAAAATGTACATTTCCAGTAAAATCAACAGCAACACTGGAATCACCTGAAATACCATCTGTATCTGAAATATTAAATGCGGGCCAGATGGATTCAAGAGATGAATTGGATTCTTGCAGGCTTTGGAATGAAGAGAAAGGTTGTTCCATCTCTTGTAATTCAGGGCTAGATGGTAAGTCTGTTGCAGTTGGAGCAAGAAATCCTCCCATCTGAGTTTCTGTGGGAGTAGGTGAAATTTCTCCCTGTGCATATACCAAAGGGGATGTAACTATAGAGTTTAGAAAAATAAGTAGTAGAACTACTATAACGAACAATTTGAAACTAATGTTTTTAGATTTCATGAAATCCTCCTAAGAGTAAGTTTTTAAGGTAAATTTAATCTTAATATTGGGCTTGGGACATAATATATTGAACTAATTCCAGGAAAGGTAAACAAATAGTAACCTGTTTCCTGTACAACCACCCCACTTTCGTCATAGTACCAACCTGTGAAATAACCACCCATGAATCGCCCACCTGTGTATTCACGAGTTACGATTGGGGTGTCAGTTCCTGAAAGGTAAATGCCATCATTACGGATTACATATTTTCCAGTAGGAGATGGAATATCTGCATACCGAGTTGTAGAAAGGTCAAGATGTTCATATTGCATGTTGAAATTTCTGATAAGCTGCACTAATTCTTCAGCCGAATCAGAAAAAACGACTCTGCCATTTGGGTTGGTGCGAAAATCAGCAGATAATGCCACTAAAGTATTTTTTGAATGGTGGATGTAAATAGATTGAGCAGACTGGATGTAAGTATAATTCTTAGGGTCAAATTTGCCACCTTCCAAGCGAGGGAGCGTATCAAGGTCGAGTATTTCATATCGTTTTCCATCTGTTAAATCTAAAATATAATGTGGACGATAGCTTGGCTTACCTGGGCGAGATCCACTTCCTTCCAGCCAAACCAAATCTGAACTAAGGAAAATCCCTTTATCTAATAAAAGTGGGTCGTTGGGAACTTTTCTTTTTTCGCCTGTGCGTAAATCTAATAAGTATGTCTTCTCAGGTCGTAAATCTAAAAAGTACAGCCTGTCAACGCGTATTTCACGCACAAATAATGTATCCCCGTCTGGCACGCCATGTACTGCTGGTCTTTTACAAGCCGAGACAAGCACTTCAGTATTAGGAGGAATATTTTGGTCTTGTTCAGTGCATAGTTTCCAAAATAATATTTGCTGTGGTAAATAGCAACTTAATAATATAAATAGAATTGCTCCTAATAAATATTGAAGCGGTTTATTTTCTTTGAGTTTTTTCATATGATTAACCTCCCTTGAATTTTGTATTTTGAAATTTGTAAAACATCATCCATCCTTGTTTTGTCTATATTGATTTTATGATAAGAGTCAAGAGAAAATTTACATCTAATTGGCTCTGAAAACTGCTTACCATCAAAAAAATGATAATCACCATCCCAAAAGGCATAGAATACTTCTGGTTGAATCCCAAGTTCATGTTCAGTCCATGCAAAATGTATATGTCCATTAGAGTCAACAGCAACACTTGCATCACTAGAAATCAGATCGGTATCTGAGATATTAAATGCGGGCCAGATTGATTCAAGAGAAGAACTGAATTCTTGCAGGCTTTGAAACGAAGAAAAAGGTTCTTCCAACTCCTGTAATTCAGGATTTTCTTCTATGGAGGGCAAGGTTAGTGTAGGCGTTGGTGCAAGAAATCCTTCTATTTCGGTTGCAGTTGGAGTAGGGGTAACTTCTCCTTGTGCATGCGCTAAAGGCGATGTAAATATAGAATTTAGAAAAATAAGCAGTAGAACTGAGAAACTAACCCACTTGGAAATACTATGTTGTGATTTCATCTAATCCTCCTGATATTGAAGTTTTTATGGCAAATTTAATTTTAATATTGGGCTTGGTACATAATATATTGAACTAGTACCTGGAAGAGTAAGCAAATAGTAACCTGCTCCCTGAACAACGATTGCACTATCATCGTAATACCAACCTCTGAAATAATTGTACATTCCGCCTGTAATTTTTTGATTCGTTCTTGCCAGATAAATCCCATCAAAACGAGCAACATATTTATTTGTTGGAGAGGGTATATCTGCATCATAAAGCCTAAAATCCATTAATTTATAGTCCATATTAAAATTTTTAACTAGTTGTATTAATTCTTCAGCAGAATCAGAAAATACAATTCGTCCACTTGAGTTTGTGCGAAAATCATCGGATAATGCCACTAAAGTATTTTTTGAATGATGAATGTAAATATATTGAGCCGATTGAATATAAGCATAATTTTTAGGGTCAAATTTGCCACCTTCTAAAAGAGGGAGTGTATCAAGGTCAAGTATTTCATATCGTTTTCCATCAGTTAAATCTAAAATATAATGAGGACGATAACCTGACTTTCCCGGACGCACTAGACTTCCCTCTAACCAAACCAAATCTGAACTAAGGAAAATTCCTTTTTCTAACAAAAGCGGGTCATTAGGAACCTTTCTTTCTCCGTCTGTGCGCAAATCTAACAAATACATCCTGCCAGTTCGCACTTCGCGCACAAATAGCACTTCGCCTCCAGGCACGCCCGTCGCCACAGGTCTTTTACAAGCAGAGACAAGTACTTCTGTATTAGGGGGGCGAAAAATATCTTGTGCAGAACACAATGCCAATGATGGCAAACTGCAACATAGCAATATGAATAAAACGATACCAAGTAAGTATCGAAGAGGTTTATTTTCTTTAAGTTTTTTCATATGATTAACCTCCCTTGAATTTTGTTTTTTGAAGTTTGTAAGACATCATCCATCCTTGTTTTGTTTATATGGATTTTATGATAAGAGTCAAGAGAAAATTTACATCTAATTGGCTCTGAAAACTGCTTACCATCAAAAAAATGATAATCACCATCCCAAAAGGCATAGAATACTTCTGGTTGAATCCCAAGTTCATGTTCAGTCCATGCAAAATGTATATGTCCATTAGAGTCAACAGCAACACTTGCATCACTAGAAATCAGATCGGTATCTGAAATGTTAAATGCGGGCCAGATTGATTCAAGAGAAGAGCTGAATTCTTGCAGGCTTTGGAATGAAGAGAAAGGTTGTTCCAACTCTTGCACTGGACTAAAGGGTAAAGGCGGTGTAGGAGTTGGGAGAATGAATCCTCCTATTTCAGTTGGAGTTGGTGGAATTTCTCCTTGTGCATATACTAAAGGCGATGCAATTACCGAGTTTAGAACAATAAGTAATAGAACCGAGAAGCTAATCCATTTCAAAATACTACTTTTTGCTTTCATGTAATCCTCCTAAGATTGAAGTTTTACGGTAAATTTAATTTTAATATCGGGCTTGGAACATAATAAATATTGCTTATCCCTGGCAGAGTAAGTAAATAGTCGCCACTATCTTGCACAACCACTCCGCTTTCGTCATAATACCAACCTCTAAAGTACCCAAACATTCCTGCATTCACTGAAATACGTTGATTTGTTTCCGTAAGATAAACTCCGTCAAAACCAGCATAATATTTATTTTCTGGAGAAGGAATATTAGTATCATAAAGTTTAAAATCTATTATTTCATAGTTGATATTGAAACTTTTTGCGAGTTGCACTAACTCGCCAGCAGAATCAGAAAACACCACCCTACCATTTGGATTCGTGCGAAAATCAGAGGATAATGCCACCAAAGTATTTTTTGAATGATGAATATAAATATATTGAGCAGATTGAATATAAGCATAATTTTTAGGGTCAAATTTGCCACCTTCCAAACGAGGAAGAGTATCAAGGTCTAACATTTCATATCGTTTTCCATCTGTTAAATCTAAAGTGTAATGAGGTATGTAGCTTGGCTTGCCTGGTCGAAAACTTCCTTCCAACCATACCAAATCCGAACTTAGAAAAATTCCTTTGTCTAGCAAAAGCGGGTCATTAGGAGCTTTTCTTTTCTCCCCTGTGCGTAAATCTAATAAGTATGTCTTCTCAGGTCGTAAATCTAAAAAGTACAGTCTGTCAACACGTACTTCATGCACAAATAACGCCTCCCCATCTGGTACGCCACGTGCTGCAGGTCTATTGCAAGCAGACACAAGCACTTCAGTATTAGGAGGAATATTTTGGTCTTGTTCAGTGCATAGTTTCCAAAATAATAGTTGCTGGGGCAAGTAGCAACTTAATAATATAAATAGAATTGCTCCTAATAAATATTGAAGCGGTTTATTATCTTTGAGTTTTTTCATGTGATTCACCTCCCTTGAAGTTTGTTTTTTGAAATTTGTAAGACATCATCCATCCTTGTTTTGTTTATATGGATTTTATGATAAGAGTCGAGTTTGAGGCAAGAGAAAATTGGCACTCACTTTTTAATACAAAATATCGCCTTCTAACTATCTCAACCCTTCAAACAAATCCCTCTCCACTTCTCTACCCCCATTCACCAAGCTAAAAGCGCGGAAAAAAGTTCCCTGCATGGCAAGCACTGCCACTGCCGCATCTTCATGGGCGTTGGCAAGTTCGCCCAATGTCGCCAATTGACTTTGATTATTTCAAGGGCGTTTTTGTTATATGTTTCTTACTGCTCAATATAGGGTATATCTTGTATCTCTGCCGCCCGCAACGTGTTCTTCATTAACATCGCAATTGTCATCGGACCTACTCCGCCAGGCACAGGTGTAATAAAACCTGCCACTTCTTTTACTTCATAAAAGTTAACATCCCCTACCAAGCGTTGTCCGCTTTTCTTTGTTGAATCAGGAACTGCATTAATTCCCACATCAATTACTGCGGCACCAGGTTTAATCCAATCTCCACGTACAAATTCGGTTCTGCCAATTGCGGCAATGAGGATATCTGCTTGACGAACTGTATTTGGAATATCTTTTGTTTTGGAATGAACAACTGTTACAGTCGCATTTTTTCCAATTAATAACAAAGCGGCAGGCATTCCGACAATATTGGAACGTCCTAACACAACTGCATTCGCGCCTTCAATTTTCACACCAGATTTTTCAAGCAAATAAATACTTCCAAACGGTGTGCATGGAACAAATAATGGCTCGCGTCCTTTTTGTGCTAAGCGACCGATATTCAATGGAGAAAATCCATCTACATCTTTTTCAATACTGATTAAAGATAAAACTTTTTCTTCATCAATATGTGCAGGCATGGGTAGTTGAACTAAGATGCCGCTGATGTTTGGGTCTGCATTTAATTTTTTAACCAAAGTTTCAACTTGTTCTTGAGTCGCATCCGCTGGCAAATGTTCGCTGACCGAACCCATGCCTAATTCTTGGCACGCTTTTCCTTTCGATGCAACATACGCGGCAGAGTCGGGTCTATCACCAATTAAAACAGTTGCCAAAGTTGGTTTGCGTTTTCCTTCTGCAATTCGTTTTGCAACTGCCGTCGCAACTTCATCACGCACTTGCGCGCCAATTAATTTTCCGTCAATGATTTGTGCTGTCATGGTTTCTCCAGTTTCTATAGACCGTCCCGCAGGTTTAATCGCAAAACTTGCCCCTCTCTAAACAACCTGCGGGACGTTTATATAATTTCACCTTTAATTTTTTCGCCATTCACTTCCATCAACTTCACTTTATCCACTTCATTCCAACGCGGTGACGAAGCAATTGCACTCACGCGCAAATAATTTTCAGACCAGCCTTCCATCTTCCAACCAAATTCATCATACTCCGTTGTTGATTCCCAAAGCACCGAAACTTTTTTATTGATAAATCTTTGACGATAAATTTTTGCAGTCTCTTCAATCGCTTCTTGCAAGATGTGATTCCGCTTCTTTCTTAATTCAGGCTTGACCTGCCCCTTCATCCTTGATGCCCCCGTGCCAGGACGTGATGAATAAGTAAAGACATGCCCACCTGTAAATTTCATTTCTTTTACAAAATCTAATGTTTCAGAAAATTCGTCTTCGGTTTCGCCTGGGAAGCCAGCAATAATATCGGTGGTGATGGCAACATCTGGAATTTGTTTTCGTGCTGAATTAACTAACTCACGAAATGAAGATGTTGTCGTTTTGCGAAGCATCCGCTTGAGGGTAGAGTCACTGCCTGATTGCAGAGGCAAGTGGAGGTGAGGCATGAGGCGTTTGTCATTCCAAAGAGAGAAAAAATCTGCATCTAAATCCCAAGGTTCGAGGGAAGATAATCTCAATCGTCTCACATCTGTTTCGCGCAAAATGGCTTTGACCAAATCTCTTAAATGAAAATTCATGCTTGCATTGAGCCCAGTCGAAATGTCTTGTCCCCACGAACCGAGATGCACACCTGTTAAAACAATTTCTTTCGCGTCGCCAGCAAGTGCAGAATTTATATCTGCAATCACATTTGCAAGCGGACGACTTTTACTTTCGCCACGCGCAACGGTTGTGATGCAAAATGTGCATTTGTTATCACAACCATCTTGCACTTTGATAAACGCGCGTGTGCGACGATGGATGCCAGGAATTGGTGTTCTATTAATGGGTTCAAGGTCGAAGGTTGAAGGTTGAAGGTTGAAAACATTTGCAACGAGATTATCTTTTTCTTGATTGGTGACAACTTGCAAAACATTTGGCAAAGCAGATGCTTCTTTGGGTTGAAGCGTTGACCAACATCCCGTTGGGATAATTTCTCCCACACCCGCACGAGCAATGTTACGAATTTTGCTGCGTGAATCAGAAGCCGCTTGTGTGGTGACAGCACAAGTGTTAACCACAGCCATCTCCGCAGAATCAGCAGATGCGACAATTTCATGCCCTGCCGCACGAAATTGCCTTGCCATGTTTTCTATTTCTGCTTGGTTGAGTCTGCAACCGATGGTATCGAGAAAAATTTTCATATCATTATTTCATGTCATTGCGAGCCACGCTCTTGCTTTTGTGGCGAAGCAATCTTCTAGTTAACCATGAGATTGCTTCGTCGGGAAGAACACCCTCCTCGCAACGACATAATCTTATGGTTGAAGTACCACGAAATTATCAAAAATAATATCTACACCCGGTGTAGCAAAAGTTCCAGCGATGATACCCACATCACCAGAAGTTAAATTTGAATCTTGGGCTTGTGCAATTTGAAACCCATTGACGTAAAAAGTTAATGTATCTCCAATACAATCGCCACGCAAATGATTAATAGCAAGTCCTTTATTAATATTTGATGAAGACAACATTTCACTTTGCCCAAGCAACGTGGCTTGACCATCTTTGAAAAGCCCAACGCCATAAAAGCCATCTGATGTGATGATGAAGAAATAATAATCTTTGCCATTGAAGCGACATAGCAAACCGATACGATTTTCATCGGGACCTGCTAATTTGCCCGTATCCACTTCGATGCGCACATCGGCAAAATTTTTAGAGGGCGTTGACCAAAAATTAGTCTGCAAGGCATTGACCATAATTCTATAACCGCCAGCGTCATAATCCATCACACCTTCATTAACTAACATTCTGTCCCAGCCGCTGGTTGCAGACGCGAAATCATCTTGAAATAAAACAGAGCCGGAAGGTAAAGATTGTGGCTGTTGAGTAGCAGAGCAAGCACTCAATAAGAAAATAAATATCAAAGCAAAAACGAATAAACGATTCATGGCTGAAATTTTATCACGGAGGAAGTTACGGAAAATACTGATTCAATAACTGCTGTGCCGATTCACGATAGATGCCCGAAACATCCGCATCGCGGACAAACGCCAAAGTATTGTAAGCGGCGGTGCGATTATTTTGTGCCAAATACGTCAATGCCAAATGCAAGTGAGCAGGGAAATATTGAGGCGAGAGTTCAATGGCTTGTAAAAAAGTTAACTCCGCATTGCTATACCGACCTGATAAAAAATAAACATAGCCAAGTGCATCCAAATTTGCGGCATCATTTGGAGATAAACTGACAGCCTGTTCAGCAGAAGGCAAGCCAATTTCTTCAATATAAAAATTATTCTCTGCACAAAACATAGCCAACAAACGCCAATAGGTTGCATCAGCAGGCGCGAGTTCGACGGCTTGTTGATAGGCTCCCAATGCAGAAATCAAATCACCAAGTTTGGTGTGGGCTTCGCCAATGCCTGCCAACCAAGCAGGGTTGGTCGGCTCAAATTCATTGGCTAAAGAATATTCTGCTAACATTTGAGCATATTTCTCTTGACGATTCCAATATAAAGCCCGTAATCCACGCACGGTGGCGGATGTATGATTCAATAATAATGCTTTATCTAACTCCACGCTTCCATCTTGACCTTGTTGCTGTTTCGCTTCGCCCAACCATGCCCACGCCTCGGCATTTTGATTATCAAACTCAATCGCTTTATCAAATGCAACAAAGGCTAAATCCCATTCTTGCACTAAACCTAAGGCTCTGCCAATGGTCACATATTTATCTGATTCGTTGTTTTGCGTATCAGCAATGTTTAGGGCGGTGATTAATGTATCCACTGCTGAATCAGTTTCTACGTTAAGAGTCGAGGCGCGCTTCAATTTATCAAAGGCTTCAGCAGGAGAAAATATCATCAATAAAATTCCAAGCCGATAATGGGCATAGGCATCTTGTGAATCAAGTTGAATTTGATTTTCCAATGCGTTTTTTTCTGCTTCCCAATTTTTTTGACTGCGATACGCCGAAGCCAACAAACGATATAAAGTTGCGGATTGATTTTCTTTCAAGCCACTTTCAAATGTAGAAATTGCTTTTTCTATTTCACCTGTTTGAAAATAGGACGTGCCAAACCAAGCCCAACCTTGTTCTGAAAGTTGATTTACTTTTTGAAAATAAAAAATGGCTGTGGAGTAATCCTGCGCTTGTGCAGATGCAATACCTGCTTTTTCCCATAAATCATTTTGCCAGAAAAATATTTTCGCGGCTTGGGCATACAATTCAGAAGCAGTCTTATACTCGCCTACCTGATTTGCATTTTCAGCATTTTTTATATTAATAAATCCACTAATGAAGATTGGGGTTATAAAGGCTAAGAATAATAAGGCTACGATGATGCCTGATGTTTTTTTTTGTTGAGACATAATAACAATTCTACGCGATAATTGAAGTGGCAGTATAATCACAAGCGATGAGTGCTTTCACCAGTTTGATTCTCACACAACTTACCGTTCCCCCCGGAGATTTAATCTACTTCATTGTGCTGGTGTTTGTTGTAGCCAGCGCTTTTCAGTCGGCGTTTAATCATTGGCGGGCAAGTGAATTTCCGCAAGCACGGCGGGCATTTGTTGGCTTAGGCATTTTATTGGGCGGGCAAGTTCTCATGTTTATGTTTAGTGGTTTGGGTTGGCAAAATATTGTTGACCCCAAGACCATTCTTCCGCCCATGGACCGTGCATTTATTATGTTTTGTATCATTTGGATTACATGGTTATATGCTTACCCCGAACCCAATCGCATTGCCGATGCCATTGCAACTGTATTAAGTTTATTCGTACTCACTGCACTCGGTATCAGTTTATTAACATGGCAACCACAAGTAGCCAGCCTCAGTTACAACCAAACCGTTGATGATTTTCTGTGGCAAATTGGTTCACTTTCTTTAGGCTTGTTTTGTATCGCTGTGTTACTCATCCGCAAACCAAATGGCATGTGGTACGGAATTATTTTATTGACATTAGGATTCTTCGGGCATCTCGGTCACTTATTTACAAGAATAGATGGAAATTATTCTGGCATTGTCAGGTTGGCTTACATGGCGGCATTTCCAATTCTTTTGACATTACCTCAACGCTTCGCTCTTCCTACGGGGGCGGCTGTTGCTACACCTTCAAAACCGACTACCCTCAAAGCAGATACAACCGGTCGCGTAGAACGCCGCCGTTACAGCACAGACCCAAAAACATTCCATGCTTTGTTAGCAGTTGCGGCTGAAGCAAACCCAACCAAGATGAGTCAAGCCATTACGCGCGCTATTGCACAAACCATGTTAGCAGATTTGTGCTTTATGATTTATTTGACAGACAGCAACAAACAAATGGTCATCGCTGGTGGTTATGACTTAATCCGTGAAGATAGTTTAGAAGGCGGTTCGTTAAATAAAACTTCTATCCCGATGCTTGCTAACACGATTCAACGTGGCAGACCTTTACGCTTACCTGCTAGCAGTACCTCTGCGGATATTCGTGGCTTGGGCGATATTCTTGGATTAAGCAATCCTGGTCATTTATTGTGTATTCCAATTTTGACTCCTGAAAAAGAATCTCTCGGTGGCATTTTATTACTCTCCCCTTATTCAGATAGAACGTGGAGTGCAGAAGACCAAGCCTTTCTGACAAATATCGCCGCATCACTGGTGCCGATTATTCAACGCAATCAACGCATCAATTCGCTTGAAGCACAAAATAGCATGGCAAAGGCGCAAGCCACAGACATGGAACGTCGCATCACCGAGTTGAAGCAACAATTGGAAGAAGCACGTGCTGAAGCCGCAAAAAATAGTTCTGCCGATGTGGCTTCGTTGATGGCGGCACAAGACGAATCACAAAGAATCATTGAGCAATTACAAACTGAGAATGCCGAGTTGCGCGCCGGTAAAGATATTCCCTCTTCTTCGCTTCAAATAGAAAATGATTTGAAAGCCACCTTGCAAGAGTTAGCCCGTTTGCAAAATCAACTTGCACAAGCCAATATGCAAATCCTTGAGATGGAAAAAGTAGAAAAAGGTCAGGCGGCAACTAAAAACACTGAACAAGCCGAGGTAATTGCTTCTATTTCGCAAGAATTACGTCAGCCCTTATCGTCAATTGTTGGTTACACAGATTTATTGTTAGGTGAATCAGTTGGCATTCTAGGAGCATTACAAAGAAAATTTGTAGAGCGAATCAAAGCCTCTACAGAACGAATCCGCAGTTTGACGGATGACATGATTCGCTTCAATACATTGGCAACCGAATTAAGTGAACTCAAGCCTGAGTCAGTGGATTTAAATTCAATCATTGACAATGCCATGTCCTATACCAGCGCGCAATTCCGTGAGAAAAATATTACCATTCATTTAGATGTACCGAAGAATCTCGCACCTACACATGGTGACCGTGAAGCAGTGGGACAAATCTTGATACATTTGTTGCAAAATGCCGGGGCGGCGACTCCGTTTGAAGGCAATATCAGGCTGAAAGTCCAGACGAGAAGCGAAGATGGCGCAGAATTTATCCTGATTCAAGTAACAGATAGTGGCGGAGGAATCGCATCTGAAGATTTGCCGCGCGTCTTCACACGTTTATATCGTGCCGATAATGTTTTGATTCAAGGTGTAGGTGATACAGGTGTGGGGTTATCTATTGCAAAAACTTTAACCGAAGCACAACATGGGCGCATTTGGGTAGAAAGTGAACCCAGTGTTGGTGCAACATTTAGTGTGTTGTTGCCAGTGGCTGGTGAGGCGCTGGTTGAATCGCAAAGTAAAAAAGGTAAAAAATAATGCGCCTGCGTGAGTTGGGAACTGCGCTGATTGTAGCGCTTGCTTCCATCGGGTTGGTATTTGGGGCGTTATCTATTTCATTGGTTGAATTTATTCCCGAAGCAACACCATCTGCAACTTTTGCTTTACCACCTTCTCCCGTTCCAGTTACAGCAACTGCCACATTACCCCCCACTGCCACACAAGACCCTAATGTAGCAACTGTTACTTTTACTGTAACGAACACATTACCTGCATCGGTTTCATGCCCGCAACCAGCAGGTTGGATTGCATACACAATTCAAGCAAACGATACGCTAGATAGTTTGGCAGAGCGGTATCGAACAGATAAAAATATTTTACGAAGTAGCAATTGTTTAGTGAGTGATAACTTAATCCCCGGTACATTGTTTTTTGTGCCACCTGCACCAACCAGTACCGTGGCAGTTTGTTCAGCAGGTGCTGTCGGCTGGGTAAAAAGTTATACAGTGATTCGTGGCGATACGATGTACACCATTGCTACAAACCACTATACAACGGTTGCCTTATTGAAAAAAGTAAATTGTAAAAATACTGAATTTATTGTAGCAGGTGAAACACTATGGGTGCCAAACGTGGCTACACGCACGCCTTATCCAACGCCACTGCCGGGCGTCACTGCCTCACCTCATCTAACTGACCCATTAACCGAAACCGCTTTGCCATTCACTGCAACAGTTTTCCCAACCAATACGTCTATTCCAAACACGCCAACTGCTGTTTCAACACCAACTTTTATGGCTACACCAACCCCAAGCCTAACACCTTTCGGAACACCATAGCATCATTGTGTTTAATCTACAAATGAAAATAAAATATTTTTCTGTTGTTATCATTGTTTCGTTTTTATTGTCTGCTTGTGGCGCAAACACACCTGCAACCCCTCAACAATCTTTTGCACCTTTTGTTTTAATCACTTCTGCTCCCAATTCAAGCCCGACACCGACTCCATTTCAACCATCCCTTGCGACTCCGACTCAACCTTCACTTTTTTCTTTTGATTCAAATTCCGCTTCGCCCTTAATTTTGCCAAGTCAAACACCTTCAACGACTCCTACGCCTCAAGTGACATCCACTGCCACCATTCCGCCGGAACAACTATTCCCGACGAATGCGGCGCCGCCTCCACAGCAACCAACGCTTGACTTGGCATCTTTGCCTCCACTGACATCAAATGAAACCATCAACTTCTTATTAATCGGTTCAGATAGACGACCGACAGGAACATCCCATCGCACAGACACAATGTTGATTGCGGTTGTTTGGTACAAAGCAGGGCAAGTTTCTTTAATTTCAATCCCGCGTGATTTATGGATTTATATTCCAACGGTTGGGATGCAAAGAATTAATACTGCGTATCAAAGCGGAGAATCTGGCGGTTATGCGGGCGGCGGAAATGGTTTACTGAAAGATACTATTTTACAAAACCTCGGCATTCGGATTGACCATGTGGCTATGGTTGAGTTTGATGGCTTTCGTCGTATCGTAGATACATTAGGTGGCATTGAAGTACCAGTCTCTTGCGCTTATACCGACTGGCGATTAATTCATCCATCGTATGACCCAAACAATGAAAACAATTGGTGGCTTTATACAGTTGGTCCTGGGCAAGTATATATGGATGGTGATTTAGCCTTGTGGTATGCACGCTCGCGCATGAGGTCGAATGATTTTGATAGAGGTCGCCGCCAACAAGAAGTGTTGCGGACATTATTTCAAAAAGCATTGCAAACTGATACCTTCAGCAAAATTCCGCAACTATATAATGACTTGGCTAGCACTGTCATTACAGATGTTGGTTTGAATGATTTATTAGGCTTGGCTCCCTATGCAGTTAATTTTACAAACGCAAACATTCGCAGTTATTACATTCGCCCGCCGTATGTGCAAGGTTGGACGACGCCCGGCGGCGCAAGTGTATTGCTCCCACAGGAAGAGCAGTTACGACAGATGTTAACTGAAGCGACGACTTTATCCACTTATGCTACAGTCCGCGAAACAATTACAGTGGATGTCCAAAACGGTTCGTATTTTGACACACTCGAATCTCTCGCCGCTTCAAGACTTAATTACGCAGGCTACCAAACCTCTACATCCCCTGCTGATAATCAAAATTATGCAAACTCAGTGCTGGTAGATTACACAGTGAATCAAGACGCAGCACAAAGACAAACCATCATCAATGTGCTTGGCATTTATTCTGCCAATGTGATTTCATTACCAGACCCAAACAGTTCTGTACAATATCGCGTCATTTTAGGTTCAGAATATCAGCCGTGTTTCAAGCCAGAAGAGTTGACGCATTAATGCAAAAGCCATGTTATGTTCCACCCGCGGTCGGTTCATCCACTGGTTTCAATGATATTCCCACCAACCATGCCTTTGCAACATGGATTAAACAACTCAAAGCCGAAGGTGCCACAAATGGATGTGGCAACGGAAATTACTGCCCCGACTCAGCCCTGACCCGTGAGCAAGCGGCCTACTTCCTCGTCTCTACCTTTGACTGGACATTTGCTTCTGCACCTGATGCCGTTAAGACTTCCGAAGTCTCGGAGACTTCGGAAGTCTGGCAGTTGCCTGCTCCCAAAGTACATGCTTTGATAATTTTTTTCAAGCCTCTTGCTTCTAATTTCTCGAATGCCACTTTCACTTACGATGGCGATGGTAGAAGAGTAAAATCTGTGATTAACGAAGGCTCGCTCACCACCACGACGTATTTTGTGGGCAATCATTATGAAGTTGCCAATGGTGTTGTCACCAAATATTATTTTGCAGGTGCATCCCGAATCGCCATGCGAAAAAATGGAACATTAAGTTATATTATTAGTGACCATTTGGGTTCTACATCTTTAGTCACTGATTCTAATGGAGCAGTGATTAATCAAACCAAATACAAAGCTTGGGGTGAAGTGAGATATAGCAGTGGAACAAATCCCAGCGAATACACCTACACGGGACAATACTCTTACGCCGCTGACTTTGGCTTGATGTTCTATAATGCTAGATGGTATGACCCTTATCTTAACCACTTCACCCAACCTGACAGCATTGTACCAGACCCCTATAACCCACAAGACTGGGACAGATACTCCTACGCCCGCAACAACCCTCTCAAATATACCGACCCGACGGGGCATTGTGCTATGGATGCTGATGCAGATGACTGTTTTAGACCAGGTTTTAATAATCCACCATCTTTAGCAGATTATGGGGTTACAGTAGATCCTAAAATGACAAATAATGAGAAAAGAGCAATTTTAGAAGCTGTGGTTCGTGTTGGAGATGCATTTGCAGCTGAACGAGGGTTAGGAGAATTAGGTGTGGAAGCCTTCGCAGCAGTTTATGACCCAATCACTATTAATACTGGTCGAGCAGGTGGAGGGTGCGAAACAGTTATAAATACAATCACATGTGGGAGTTTTGCTAAGGAGGATTGGCATCGTTTACAGACTTCTGTTATTAACATAGTCCATGAACTTGGGCATGTATTTGACCCAATTGAAACTGGTGTCTGGGGATCGGGGTCATCGGGGTTGCCACAGATATTTGTTGACAACAATACTACAATACTTCGTGATAACTATACAATTCAATGGAGACCTAATACCGAATTTAGCACAGGTGAAGTGTTTGGTAATTTCTTCGTTGCATGGGTTTATGGTGAATGGGGACCAGATGCCGATAGACCGTACGCAGGTGTAGACAGCACTGCTCGCAACTGGATGACTACAAATATGTCTGAATGGCTAACTCCATAAGGAGAAATAAATGATTATGGCAAAAAAATACACTTTGGTTTTAGTGTTTATTTTATTCATTTTTGCAAGTTGTATAAATACAAATATAAATGACAAACCGCCTCAGCCAAGCACTTTCACTGCAACTCTACCTTTGCCTTTAACTGCAAGTGCAACGAAGACACCTTCTCCTACTTTGCCACCAACCGCTTTTCCAACTTTATCTACGCTTCCTCCAGAAGATACTTATATGATGCTTTTGGGCATGCTTAACCATGATGAAGCATGTGAACTGCCCTGTTGGTTGGATATTACGCCTGGTATATCAACACATACTGAGGCTTATCAGAAATGGGCAAGTTTTCTTACGCCCTTTTTGGATACAGTAAATTCAAGAAAGTTTTATTATGATTTTAAGTATAACCAAAATGATGAGGATTTTTTCATAACTACAAGATATTACTTACAACCCACCAAAGATACTATCGATTCGATGTATATAACTACCCAAACATTAAAAACTGCAGAAAATGGAAATAGAGTTGAAGTTTTCAATTCACCAATCTATAAAAAGATTCTTGATGGATACCTTCTTTCAAATGTTTTAACAAAATATGGACAGCCTGACCAAATTCTCCTAAACATGGAAATAATCGAAGCAGGTCCAACATCCCCCGATTATTTTAGAATATGGTTACTTTATCCTGAATTAGGTTCGATTATTCAGTATTGGGGTATTGCAGAAGTTGAAAATGGAATAATTCATGGTTGCCCTTCCGATACTTTTGTTTCATTGTGGTTGTTTCAACCAAATAATGCTGAAAAGTATAAGGAGATGCTTGTGGAATCAATGAGTGAACCATATTCAGCATACTTTAAACCAACAGAAGACGCACTTGGAATGACACAGGAAGAGTTTTTTAATAAATTTAGAGAAACAGATAGTGGCTGTTTAGAGTCATCACTGGATATTTGGTTGCAACAATAAAATGTCTATCCTAAGCCTCTAATGCCCTTATAAGTGCCCGTACCAATTCCAGCCTTTCCTCGTAGCACAACTCAGGCACTTCCAACTTCTTGACCAGCTCCATCCAGTTCGCTTGCACCTTAACATCATTATCTAAATTCCGTTCAATCTTCGTCATCGCCTCAAAAAAATCTTGTGCCACGGTCTGGTCGTGAGCTTTGGCATAGACCATCGTGGTAGATAATTTCTTGTGACCGAGAAATCTTTGTATCGAAGTGACCTTGCAACCTGCATTGAGTAACTGCGTCGCACAGGTATGGCGTAACCTGTGTGGATAAACCTTGACTCCCACCGCCTGCCCAGCATACTTTAGATTGGCACGAATCAAATCCTTCTTCAGCGGCGCGTTGCGAAACAAAAAGACATGCTCGCTAAAGCCGATTCCTCTCA